>PVMO01005240.1_pt1 | contig 22514 bp, 20 predicted proteins | sample 1853421 | NCBI WGS metagenome assembly PVMO01 (sample SAMN08533511, study PRJNA380276) | Human gut metagenome, whole genome shotgun sequencing project.
TTCATTGACCTGGCGGTCGTGCTCGCTCTTGAGCTGGATGAACTTCTCCTTGGCCTGGAGAATCTTCTCTTTCTTTATCATTTCGCCTTCCGCTTCCGCCTCTTTCCGGGCGGCTTCACGCAGTGCCTTGATGGTCTTCTTGGTAACGTATTTGGTTACCAGGATGTAAATACCCAGGCAGACTACGGCGGACAGGACGCTCGATAGTACGATTGTCATCATTGTTTTAGAGAGTTATTATTTGTTAGTTATTAGGGTTTGTGCATAAAAAAACCGCATAGTATTCCTTAACTTGTTTGACGAATCTGCAAGATCAGTCAAGTGTGGGGGCTCCCGAAAATCGCAACCTTCTACCGGCAGGCCGCAGCCTGCACCCCGAGGGGTTGAAGCCTGATTTTGAAAGTGGTGAGTTGCCCCAATGTAAAAATTGTTCAGTTTCGCAAAGCTTTAAGGAATCTATGCGGGTAGATTTTTCTTAAACGTATGGTAAAGAACGATGATACTTGCGGACTTTTCTATACGGTCCCCCCTCGTATCCTTCCCTGTTATTTCTTTTCGGTTTCGATTCGGTTCAGGTATTCGTCGATCTCGTCGCGCAGCGCTTCCAGCCTGCGGAGATCTTCGCTGCCCACTTCTCGGCTGCGGGCCAGCGAAACGCTCGAAATCGCCAACTGCAATGCGGCCATCGCCAGGCAGTCCTGTGTCGAGAATCCTTCGTATTTGGCTTTTTCGAACCGGGTGACATAGGCATTCACCTCGCGTTCGGCCAGGCGGTAGAGCTCCTCTTTCTCCGCCAGCGACTGTTCCTCGTTCGCTTCGTGCTTGAGCGTAAACGAGTAACTTTTACCGGCTATTTTGAGCTTTATTGCCTGTTGCTGGGCCATGTCGCTTGCTTCCCGTTAAATGAAATATCTTCGGTCGTTATCGTATGTCTTGCCTACTTGCCCGACAGCTCTTCGCCGATTCGGTCGGGTTTGTTGAGTAGGGTGATGCACTTGTCCACCTCCCGCATTAAACGGTTGACGCGTGCGATCGCTTTGCTTTGGTCGGGTGCATTTCCTGCGAGTCCCTGGCTGAGCTGTACGCGGGCGAGCTCCTTGCCGAGCTCTTTTACCTGCATTTGCAAATCGCGGTTTTCTTTACGCAAGACGTCGCGCTCCGCCGCTGTTTCCTTGCAAAGGGCCGTAAGCCGACGATGGTCGGCAATGAGCTGCCGAATCTGCGCCTCGAAATCGCTTATGACCTTTTTCTCTGCCATTTATCTGTCGCCGGAAATATTTTCCGCCTTCCCAAAGGTATATAAAAAACGTCAAACGACAAAATTTTATTTCATGATCATATCCTTTCGTGTCCCCCGTTATGGGAAGCGTAGCGGCCCAATTCCCCTCCCGGGAAGGGAATTAGGGGTGAATTGCGGACACGACCGGAGGCCGTGAGTTAGCGACCGTCGGATTCGATCCTGCGACTGTCGGATAACGCTACATTGAAAGATGTGATGATTGTCTTTTATTTCGTTTCGAGTTCGCCGTAGAGGTCGTAGTCTTCGGCTGCGGTGATCCGCACCTGATAGAAGCAACCGCGGATCAGCCTGCGGCCTGCGGCCGGAATCAGGATCTCCTGATCCACTTCGGGCGAGTCGTATTGCGACCGTCCTACGTAGAAATCCCCCTGCCGGGAGTCGATGATGACCCGCTCCAACTGACCGATACGTGCCCGGTTGTTTTCGAGCGAGATCTCATTCTGAAGCGCCATTACTCGTTCTACACGACTTTGTTTGACCTCTTCCGGAACATCGTCCGGCAGATTCCGGGCCGAATAGGTTCCCTCCTCTTCGGAATAGGGGAATACGCCCAGTCGTTCGAACCGTACCGTGCGCACGAATTCCAGAAGCTCTTCGAAGTCGGCTTCGGTTTCGCCCGGATATCCGACCAGCAGGGTCGTGCGCAGCGCGAGGTCGGGAATGGCCTGCCTCAGTTTGTCGATCAGTTCGTAAGCCTGGGCCTTGGTATGGCGTCGGTGCATGGCCGCGAGCTGGTCGTCGGAGATATGCTGGAAGGGAATGTCGAGGTATTTGCAGATTTTGGGTTCGCGGGCCATCACTTCGATCACCTCGTCGGGGAAAGCCGTGGGGTAGGCGTAGTGGAGCCGGATCCAGCGGATGCCGTCGATGCGGCACAAGGCTTCGAGCAGTTCGGCCAGGCGTCGTTTGCCGTAAAGGTCCAGGCCGTAGTAGGTCGTGTCCTGTGCGATTACGATCAGTTCGCGCACACCGCCTGCGGCCAGCTTCCGGGCCTCTTCCAGCAGGGTTTCCATCGGCACCGAAGCGTGGGGCCCCCGAATCAGGGGAATGGCGCAATAACCGCACTTCCAGTTGCAGCCTTCGGAAATTTTCAGGTAAGCGTAATGTTTCGGGGTGGTGAGCCGGCGTTCGGTCGCAAGCGCTGGCCGGGGAGTCGCCTCCAGCGCCCGAACGATGTCGTCCCAATCCTTCACGCCGAAGAACTCATCGACCTCGGGCAGCTCGGCACGCAGCTCCTCCGCATAACGCTCGCTCAGGCAGCCCACGACGAACAGCCGTTCGATTTTACCCGTCTGTTTGGCGGCGGCGGCCCGGAGGATCATGTCGATCGACTCCTGTTTGGCGTCGCCGATGAAGCCGCAGGTGTTGATGACCACGACTTTGGCATCGGTGCGGTCGCTGTCGTGCGTGACCGTATAGCCTGCGGCTGCGAGCTGGGCCATCAGGTGCTCCGAATCGACCGTGTTTTTCGAGCACCCGAGGGTGATGACGTTAATTTTCTTCATTCACGGGAGATTTTATTTTGCTTCGCTGCCGAAAAGGGCGTTCACGAACTCCTTGCGGTCGAACATCTTGAGCTGGTCGATGCCTTCGCCGATGCCGATGTAGCGGACGGGAATGCGGAACTGGTCGCTGATGCCGATCACCACGCCGCCCTTGGCCGTGCCGTCGAGCTTGGTGATGGTGAGCGACGTGACCTGCGTGGCCTGGGTGAATTGCCGGGCCTGTTCGAAGGCGTTCTGTCCGGTCGAACCGTCCAGCACCAGCATCACCTCCTGCGGGGCGTTGGGGATAACCTTGCCCATCACGTTGCGGATCTTGGTCAGCTCGTTCATCAGGCCGACCTTGTTGTGCAGGCGGCCCGCCGTGTCGATCAGTACGACGTCGGCCTTGTTCGCCACGGCCGATTTCAAGGTGTCGAAGGCCACCGACGCCGGATCGGAGCCCATCTCCTGACGGATCATCGTGGCGCCGGCCCGTTCGGCCCATACGGCCAACTGGTCGATGGCGGCCGCACGGAACGTATCCGCAGCGCCGATATAGACGTTGAGGCCGGCCCGGGTGAGCTGGGCCGCGAGTTTGCCGATCGTCGTGGTCTTGCCGGCGCCGTTCACGCCGACGACCATGATGACGTAGGGGACGCCTTCCTCGACGTCGAGTCCGAAGTTTTCGGTCGAGCGGTGCGACTCCTCCATCAGTTGGGCGATCTCGTCGCGCAGGATCGATTGCAACTCCGAGGTGTTCATATACTTGTCCCGTGCGACGCGGGCTTCGATGCGTTCGATGATCTTCACGGTGGTTTCCACGCCTACGTCGGAGGTGATGAGCACCTCCTCCAGATCGTCGAGCACCTGTGTATCGATGGTCGATCGACCGGCAACGGCCCGCGCCAGTTTCGAGAAGAGGCCCGTTTTGGTCTTCTCCAGACCGGAGTTGAGTTCCGCCTGCTCCCGGTCAGCGGTTCGGGCAGCCGGCTGGGGAGAGGTATTTTCCTGCTTCGTCGTATTTTCGACCGCAGCCGGCCGGTGGTTTTCCGGAGAAGTCGGTTGAGATCGTTCCGCCGGAGTCGTCGGCTGTGTATTCTGTTTTTTCTTGAAAAGATCGAAGAATCCCATAAAATATTGTTATATTAGTAATGTTGCAAAAATACGAAAAGCCCAGAGAAAACGGGAACTTGTTGCCAGTTTTCCGAGAACATTTTAAGACTACGTCAAAGATAGTGAAAGATAAAAGCAATCGTGTGGGCTTGCACGCAAAGATTGCCGAATCGCTTCCTGTCTTCTGCAAAGATAGTACAACCAGCCGGCGGAGCCAAATTTTTTTGAGCGTTGCCGCGTTGGAGTATTTAGGCAAAGTTAGAGATACGGATAAATCGGGTGGTGCAAAGCGAATTTATTCCCGTTTTGTCGAGGCGAAGAACCGCAAGAGGAACGAAGGTACGAATGATTCCTCGATGATCGGTGCTGTTCTGCCGGGTTGCGGGTCGGTGAAAATACAAAGGGCATCCGTTGAGGATGCCCTTTGTATTAAGCGGAATCGAATTTTTAGGTTGTTTTCCGAATCCGGTCCGGCGGATGATTCTTTCCGGCCTTGCGATCCGAAAACATTCGTTTCGCCTAATGCATTGCATTTATTTCTTCTCGGCGAAAAAGTCTTTCACCTGGTCGTTGGCGATGATGCCCTCTTTGAAGATGTATGCACCGGTTTTGTCGGATTTCACCATTTTGATACATTTGGTGAACTGTTTGCCCGTACCGGTTTTCAGCGTTGCGACTACTTTCTTTGCCATATAGCACTAAAATTATTTGATTTCACGATGAATGGTCACCTTCTTCAGGAACGGGTTGTATTTCGTGATGTAGCGGGACATTCCCGGAACACCGCTAGCTTTCTGTTCCGTGCATTCGAGAATCACCTGCACTCTGTTGCCTTTCTTTGCCATTTGTCACTTGAGTTTTAGTAAACCTTTTTGGGTGCGGCAGCTTCGCGGAGCGCTACTGCGAGGCCCTTCTTGTTGATTGTTTTGATTCCGGCGGCAGATACCTTGAGGGTGATCCAGCGGCCTTCCTCTTCAGACCAGAAGCGCTTGTTCTTCAGATTGGGGCTGAACTTGCGTTTGGTCTTGTGGTGCGAGTGGGAAACATTGTTGCCGATCACCGCTACCTTGCCTGTAATTTCGCAAACTTTCATTTTGGTTAAAATTTAATTGTAATCCCATTTCGGGGAGTGCAAATATACAATCTTTTGGCCAAATAACAAAACACCGGCCTGAAAAAGGGCCGGTGTCTCTGTTTTCGGGGGTCCTGACTTACCAGGGAATTGCGACAGGGTCTTTCTTGAAATTTTCGGTCGAAACACTGTTTCCGGGCGTTTCGGGATTCAGATATAGCGTACTGTTGAATGGCGTGACGAAGAGTTGTTGGCTGTCGGCATAGCAAATGAGCACGCCGATTCGGATCGTGCCTTCCGCTCGGTTGTACGTACCGTGCTGGTACTCTTCGCCGCCTTGGATGTTGAAGTCGTTGCCGACGCTCATTGCTCCGTATTCGTTGTGAACGATGCCGAGTTGGCACACTTCATTGACGACTTTTACATTGTTCGGGTCGGTCGCATCCATATAGAAATAATACGGACTGCCGGACAGATCGCTGTATATGCCGCTGGCCGCAAGTTCGGGGATCCGGGAGACGGAGAAGGCGTCGGTCAGACGGAAGAGGTCGCGATCGGCGAGTTTTTCGACTTTAAGGTTCGTAATATTGATCACGTTCGACAAGGAGGGGATGCTTTGGTTGAAGAAGAAGCCGCAAACGAACGTGGCTTCGGAGGAAACGGTGATCCATTCGGCAGAAGGATCGACGTACGGTTCGGTCGCAATTATTTCTTTCTTGAGCGTAGCTTTGCCTGCTGCGCTGGAGACCGAAATTAGCATAACGAATTCCGTTTCCGGCGGAAGCGAAATGTATTGGAGTGTATATCCTCCGTTGTTGGCCTGCTCTACCTGCTCTGCCGTCCATGCATTGCCGTACTTTGCGATCAACTCTTCGTCTATTCCCTCCCGGCTGAATACATTGTCGTAATCGCTTTTGAAGAAGAGTGCGGTAAGGATGCCGGATGCGTTGCTGGTGGTGGTAAGTACATCGATCGTAGTGCTGCCGGCCGAAGAGACGGTGACATTCACTTCGGGAGCCGGGCCTGTGGCGGCCGGAGTGTGAACGGGAACCGGGGCGGGGATTACGCCGACGGATTGGGTGCCGGAGAAATAGGCGGCCAAGACGAGGTAGTCGTTGTCTTCCTGTACGGGCTGCATCGAGTTTACGGCTCTTGCCTGGGTTGCAGTCTCTTCGTAACGGCCGTTGTCGTCGGTCGGAATGGTGGCGGAATAGGCCGCGAGGATTTCGGACGTGAGTTTTTGCGGATTGTCGAGGTAATATTCCTGTGCGATGAAATGATCCCACATCGCTTTGGTGACGAGCAGGGTCCGCAGGTCGGTCGAGGGATTACCTTCGATATTCCAGGTAACGGAGTTCGCCGCGATTTCTCCTAAAGTGACCGTAAGCGCTTTGTCCTTTTCGAACGCAATCGGTTCCATCGACTTGAGGGTCGCACGCTCGATCGAGACGGAGTTATGCGTTTGCCGGAGGCAGGTGTTGCCTTCGCTGTCGGTAAGCGTTACGGTGAATCCTTCCGTGTATTCGGCTGCCGGCAGCGCGAAGTAGAAATAGGTCGGAGAGTTCGCATCGAGTCGTACATTCTCCGTGCAGGTCATCGTGACGGAGGTGCTGACGAATTGTGCGGAACCTTCGCCGGGAGCGAAATCGAGGCTGCCGGAAGCCAGATCGCTTTTCGAGATTTCGAAGTGTCCGGCAATGGGTTCTCCCGCATTGCCCGACAGCATAACCGACGCGATCGACGCATCGCCGGTCACTCCTATGCGGAGTAATCCGCCGATATTTTTGAATTCCAGCGAGGTGGATGTGCTGTATGCCACCATCGGATTGCCTCCTGTCGTGTAAAACGAGTCGGGAGTATGGGGCACTTCGGGGCGGAAGTAGGCTTCGACGACCTCTCGCTCCGGGATATATCCGCCGTTGTCCGGAGAGTAGAGAGCCACGTACTCTTCGGCGGTGTCCACATTGGAGATCGTTGCGCGTGTCGGATCATTCGGATCGGGGATTACGGGCAAATTCGTGCCGTTGATTTGTACAATATCCTCTTCGCTCCAGTGGACGTAGGTTTCGCTGACGAGCGTCGTGCGGGTGCGGGGCGTCGAGAGAGTAAGGGTTACCTTGCTGTTTTGTTCGTCGTTTCCGGGATCGTCCGTTCTTCCCGGGTTTTCGGCCGGAGACTTGGTACAGGCCTGAAGAGCCAGGGCGAGGGTGCAAATCCCTGTGAGCAAATGTAAGAATCTTTTCATGGGTTTTGTTTTTTGATGGTTAGACTTGTCGGTTTTTCTTTTCGGGAATAACCGATGTATATCATGTGCTCGGATCATTTCGGGGCGGTGTGCGCCGGTCCGTATCGATCGGCTTTCCGGTGTCGTTCGATCGGCCTCGAAATCTGTTTGCCGGGAGGACTTTCGTTCGGGGCTTTTGACGGTCGGGAATACGGATGCTATTTTGTTGCAGCAAAGATGAAGGGAGCAGGCGTATATTGCTCTCTCATTTCGTTTATATCATTTCTCAAAAAGTATATTTGTCGAAAGATCCCGTTTTCAAGGCCGTTCCCGTGTTTCCGAAAATCGTGCGGATAGAGGGGCGGTGGGAATAACTGGGTGATTTTGTCGCTGACCGGGAGGAAGAATCTGTTCGGGAATAGCTTCGAATTTCGGTTTTGGAAGGCGAATGTTTGATATATAGCGGTATGAGGTGCCCGTAATTACGGTCGGAGAATTAACTCTTTTCGACGGGGTGTGTTCAATGATCCGCCTTTGAATTTCATCGGACGGTGCTAGTGATCGTATCGGGCTTTTGTTTCGCGATTTTCGGGGGCGTCCGGCCGGACAGCGTATCGGAAAGGGTTGGATGCGTTCCGGGAGGAACGGGGCTTGTTCCAGAGACGGGGATATGAAGACTTCCGGAACCTTTCGAGGCTCCGGAAGTCAGGGGGCTTTGGGAAGTGTCGAAACCGGGTTATTCTCCGGCGGCATCCCGTTCGATTTCGTCGCGCAGGAGCGCGAGTGCGAAGGCGCTCGCCCGGTCGATGATTTGTCCCCGGTCGGTGCCGCATTGTTTGAGCAGGGTCACGGTACGGTGCGGGCCGGCTACGGCCATCCAGACCGTGCCGACGGGTTTCTGTTCCGTGCCGCCCGCAGGACCTGCGATGCCGGTGGTTGCGACGGCATAGTCGGCTCCGGCGGTGCGGCGTGCTCCTTCGGCCATCTGCCGTGCGACCTCCTCGCTGACGGCGCCCCGGCAGGCGATCGTTTCGGGATCGACACCCAACAGGTTGCTTTTGGATTCGTTGCTGTAAGCCACCACTCCGCACAGGAAATAGGCCGATGCTCCGGGTATTGCCGTGAAGCGGGCCGCGATGCTGCCGCCCGTGCAGCTCTCGGCCGTGGCGAGAGTCTGCCGACGCCGCGTCAGCAGGTTGTGGACGATCTCCTGCATGGTCGCCCGCTCGAATCCGAGGACGTAGCGGGGAATGATGCGTTGCAGGGCGGCGAATTGCCGGTCGATTTCGTGCGATACGCTCTCGCCTTCGACTTCGTAAGCCGACAGGCGCAGCCGCACCACGCCGGGTGCGGGCAGATATGCCAGGTGGAGGTACGGGGGCAGGGCATTTTCCCAGTCGGCGATCTTTTCGGCCAGCATCGATTCGGCCAGACCTGCCGTGATCAGCGTGCGGTGTACGATCTGCCGCAGGGAGAAACGGGCTTTCAGACGAGGCATTACCTCGTCGGTCATCAGGTGCTCCATTTCGAAGGGAACGCCCGGCAGCGAAACCACGACTTTGCCGTTCTGTTCGAACCACATGCCGGGGGCTGTGCCGTGGGCGTTGAAAAGCACGGTGCAGCACGCCGGGACGAGCGCCTGATCGCGGTTCAGGCGGTTGTATTCGATTCCGCGCGCTTCGAGCATGCGCCGTACGTGGTCGGCGACGGTTTGATCGCATACGAGCCGGGAGCCGAAGAGCTCGGCGAGGGTCTTTTTCGTGATGTCGTCCTTGGTGGGGCCGAGGCCGCCGGTCAGGATGACTACGTCGCTCTGGTTCATGGCCCGTTTTACGGCCTCGGTAATCTGCTCGCGCTGGTCGCCGACCGATGTGCGCTCCCAGACGACGATGCCCGCATTGTTCAGGTGACGGGCGATCGACGCCGATTGGTATCCACGATCTGCCCGATCAGGATTTCGTCGCCGATCGTAAGAATAGATGCTTTCATGGTGGTAAGATTGACGCTCTCGCCTTCGACTTCGTAAGCCGACAGGCGCAGCCGCACCACGCCGGGTGCGGGCAGATATGCCAGGTGGAGGTACGGGGGCAGGGCATTTTCCCAGTCGGCGATCTTTTCGGCCAGCATCGATTCGGCCAGACCTGCCGTGATCAGCGTGCGGTGTACGATCTGCCGCAGGGAGAAACGGGCTTTCAGACGAGGCATTACCTCGTCGGTCATCAGGTGCTCCATTTCGAAGGGAACGCCCGGCAGCGAAACCACGACTTTGCCGTTCTGTTCGAACCACATGCCGGGGGCTGTGCCGTGGGCGTTGAAAAGCACGGTGCAGCACGCCGGGACGAGCGCCTGATCGCGGTTCAGGCGGTTGTATTCGATTCCGCGCGCTTCGAGCATGCGCCGTACGTGGTCGGCGACGGTTTGATCGCATACGAGCCGGGAGCCGAAGAGCTCGGCGAGGGTCTTTTTCGTGATGTCGTCCTTGGTGGGGCCGAGGCCGCCGGTCAGGATGACTACGTCGCTCTGGTTCATGGCCCGTTTTACGGCCTCGGTAATCTGCTCGCGCTGGTCGCCGACCGATGTGCGCTCCCAGACGACGATGCCCGCATTGTTCAGGTGACGGGCGATCGACGCCGAATTGGTATCCACGATCTGCCCGATCAGGATTTCGTCGCCGATCGTAAGAATAGATGCTTTCATGGTGGTAAGATTGAATTATTTTCCCGGCGCGGGCGAAGCGGAGGCTTCGGACGCTGCGTCGTCGATCAGGGCCCGGCAGATCTCCTTGACCAGGGAGGGCCCTTCGTAGATATATCCCGTGTATAGCTGGACGAGGCTCGCGCCGGCGGCGAGCATGGCTTTCACATCCCGGGCATTCATCAGGCCTCCGACGCCGATGATCGGATAGGCTCCGTGCGAACGTCGGTGGATGCGGCGCACTACCTCGATGGCCCGCTGCGTAAGGGGAGCTCCGCTCAATCGGCCGCTGCCGATTTCGTCGAGCGTCTCCTCATCGGTTTCGAGACCTTTGCGCGAGAAAGTACCGTTCACGGCCACGATGCCGTCCAGCGGCGTAGAAAGCATCAGGTCGGTCACTTCGTCGATAAGCGGGTCCGGCAGGTCGGGCGATATTTTCAGCAGGATCGGCCGGTACTGGTTCTGGCCGCGGCGAAAATCGAAGAGCGGCTGCAGAATATTCATCAGGTGGGCTTTGTTGTGCGATACGCTGCCGTCCGCACAGTTGTCGCAGCAGACGTTGATCGAAAAATAATCGACGTATTGGTAGAGGTTGCGGAACATTTTGAGGTAGTCGGCCGCGACCTGCGAAGGTTGTGTCAGCGTGTTTTTGCCGATGTTGCCTCCGATGATGAGCCGGTCGTGCCGGTGGCGGAGCTGGGCGATGGCCTTGTACAACCCCTTGTTGTTGAGGCCCGAACGGTTGATGATCGCCCGGTCTGCGGGCAGCCGGAAGATGCGGGGTCGGGGATTGCCGGCCTGGGGTTGGGGCGTGACCGTACCGATCTCGACGAATCCGAAGCCCAGGGCCGAAAGTTCGCGGAACGCTTCTCCGTTGCGGTCGAAACCCGCCGCCAGACCGATCGGGTTGGGAAACCGAAGTCCGAATACCTCCCGTTCGAGCGAAGGGTGCTCGGTGCGGTACATGGCACGCAGCAGCGCTCGTCCGCCCGGGATTTTCCCGATCATGCGCAACAGGAACAGGACCGTGCTGTGGGCACGCTCGATGTTCATGGCGAACAGGATGGGTTTGATCAGTTTACGATACATAATGGGCGGTGCGGTCGATTTCGGCCGCAAAGTTAAGAAAAAAGCATCTAAATTGTTAAAAATATTCTTCCCGGTAGCGGTATTCGTTGCGTATCGTTTCGAATTTTTCGGGGTTCTCTTTCAGCCGTCTGCTTTCGGCGGCGATGTCGAAGCGGTCGTCTATCGTGTCGCAAAGCTCCTGCCAGGAGATCGCCCGGGGACGGGACGGGGCGATGTTTGACGGATACCACTCCCCGAGCGACAGTCCGAAGTACCGGCCGATCGTCCGGACGGACAGGGCCGTTGCATTGGCCTTGCCCTGGGCGGAATAACCGGCGATATGAGGGGTGGCGAGCAATGCGTCCCGCAGCAGTAGCGGGTCGAGATCGGGCTCGTGTTCCCAGACGTCGAGGACGTATTGCAAACCGCTTTCGCGGAGCGCCTGCCCATCGACTACCTCGCCGCGCGAAGTGTTGATGAGGATGCTGCCGGGCTTCATTCGCTCGAAGAGCTTCGCCCCGGCCATGTGCCGGGTCGTATCGTCCAGCGGAGTGTGGAAGGTGAGGATGTCGGCCTGGCACGCCACCTCTTCGAGCGGCAGGAATCCGCCGTGCTCGCGCTCTTCGCGGGGGGGATCGCATGCCACGACGCGGAATCCCCACGTCCGGGCGTAGGCCTCGACGAGCGACCCGACGTGTCCTACACCGACGATTCCGAGGGTTTTGTCTGCAGGTTCCCAGGCCTGTACTCGTGAGAGGCGGACCAGTGCTGCAGCGACGTATTGCAGTACGCCCCGTGCATTGCATCCTGCGGCGGTCGCTACTTCGATGCCGTGTCGCCGACAATACTCCGTGTCGATGTGGTCGAAGCCGATGGTCGCCGTTGCGATCAGTTTGACGGACGATCCTTCGAGTAGGGCGGCGTCGCACCGGGTGCGGGTACGGACGATCAGGGCGTCGGCATCCCGGACATCGGCCGTTGCGATGGTTTTCCCGGGGAGGTATTCCACCCGGGCATAAGGTTCGAGTACTCCTTTCAAAAAAGGTATGGCATTGTCGGCGACGATTTTCACGACGGTATTCGAATTGGTTAATTGCGGAGCAAAGATAGTGCAGGGCGAGGGCGGCGCCAAATTTATTTGAGCTCCTTTTTACGGGAACCGTGCGCCGGTGCATACGGCTCCCGCTTCGGGCGTCGTCCGGGTCGGCCGGTCGGCACCCCGTTAAAAACGGGGTTTATCGGTGATAACGATGGCGGAAAATCAAAAATTTACTATCTTTGTAATTCTTACAAGGAAAGACTATGGATCTGAAAACATTCAATCCCAACGGGGTGGGGGTGGACAACGGCGCTTATTACGGTTTGCCGTTCACGCCCGAGGAGGCTGCGCTGGTGCTTGTTTCCGCACCCTGGGACGTGACCGTATCCTACGGTGCCGGAACGGCTTTGGCGCCGGATGCCCTGATCGAAGCCTCCACACAGCTCGATCTTTACGATGCTTCGGCGCCGGGAGCCTGGCTCGGAGGCATCGCTACGGCCGACATCGACTATTCGCTGCAGGAGGAGTCCCGCAAGCTGCGGGCCGATGCCGAACGGGTGATCGAACATCTCGAAGAGGGCGGAGCGCCGGACGACGAACGTATCGAGCGCCGTCTGCGCCGTATCAACGAAGGCTGTGCAGCCATGAACGACAATATTTACCGTCAGGCCCGCCAGTGGCTCTCGCAAGGTAAGGTCGTAGGGCTGGTCGGAGGCGACCATTCGACGCCGTACGGTTTGATCCGTGCCGTTGCCGAGAAGGAAGGTTCGCTGGGAATTCTCCATATTGATGCCCATTGCGACCTGCGTGAGGCGTACGAGGGATTCGAATTTTCGCACGCTTCGATCATGTTCAACGTACTGCGCGACCTGCCGCAGGTGAGCAAGCTCGTGCAGGTCGGCGTGCGGGATTATTGCGATGCCGAGGCCGAAAGGGCCGCTTCGGACGGGCGGATCGCTATGTTCGATTCGCGCTCGCTCGCTCGCGCCGGATTCGCGGGAACGACCTGGGCCGAAAGCTGCCGCCGCATCGTGGACGAGCTGCCCGAGGTGGTTTATATCAGTTTCGACATCGACGGACTCACCATCGAACATTGTCCTCATACGGGCACTCCCGTTCCGGGCGGCATCACTTTTGAACAGGTGGTTTACCTGATGGAGTGCGTGGCCGATTCGGGCCGCCGCATCGCCGGGTTCGACCTGGTGGAGGTCGTTCCCTGCCCGGAAGATAAGATCGACGCGGTCGTAGGAGCCCGCGTGCTCTACAAATTGTGCGGCCTGGCCTTGCGGACTTCGTCGGCAGGAAGAGGTTGATTCCGACAGGGCGTGAATTCTGCCGGGGAAGACGGTTTATTTTGGATTACGAATATAAATATGAATAGACAATGAGGCTTTTTTCCATGTACCGCTGGGTCCGGCAACATTATCAGTTTCAGTTGCGGGGGCGTCGTTTTCTGGAGGCTCCCTGGTCGGGCGGACTGGTGTTGCTCTTCAGTGTCGCCGTTGCGATGCTGCTGGCCAATCTTCCCTGGACGGCGGAGTATTACCAGCGGGTGCTCAACATCGACATCGCTTTGGTGGTGCGTGGTCCCGGCAGTCTGATCGACTGGATGTTTCCCAGGGGCCTGACCCTCCAGACCTTCGTCAATGACGGGTTGATGGTGGTGTTCTTCTTTTTGATCGGTCTCGAGATCAAACGCGAAATCGTCATCGGACAGCTCTCTTCCGTCAGGAAGGCGATTCTGCCCGTGTTGGCGGCTTTGGGCGGTATGGTGGTGCCTGCATTGATCTATTTTTCGTTCAACGCGGGAACCGTCGCGGCACCCGGCTGGGGAATCCCTACGGCGACGGACATTGCTTTCGCCATCGGCATCCTTTCGATATTCAGCGATCGGGTGCCTATTTCGCTCAAAATTTTCCTGACGGCCCTGGCCGTGGCGGACGACTTGGGGGCGATTCTGGTGATCGCGCTGTTTTACGGCGAGGAGGTCAATCTGTTGCTGCTTGCGATTGCGATCCTGATCCTCGTAGGCATCTATTTCCTGAATAAAGTGGGCGAAACCCGCATTATGTTCTATCTGGTACCGGCTTTCGTCGTCTGGGCCCTGTTTTATTATTCGGGAATCCATTCCACGCTGTCGGGCGTGGTGATCGCCATGTTCATCCCGATGAAACCCCGTTATAGCAAGGAGTATTTCGCGCGGAAGATGAGCGGTTTGTCCGATGCGCTGCTGAAAGCCGAGTGCCGGGCCGACGATTTTCCGAACGAGGAGCACAGGTACTACCTGCGGATGATGTCCTCGCTGGCGACCGATTCGGTAGGGATGAGCTTCCGTCTCGAACATCTGCTGGCTCCGTACGTAACATTTTTGATTATGCCTATTTTCGCATTCGCCAATGCGGGTGTCTCGATCGATTCGCTGGAGTACTTCCGAATCTTCCACGTTACGCCGCAGGCCGGTGCGGTCGGCACGGGCATCTTCTTCGGATTGCTCGTGGGCAAGCCGCTCGGTATTTTCCTGGCCAGTTGGCTCGCCGTGAAGACGAAGCTGGCCGAAATGCCCGAGGGAGCCGGCTGGAAGATGCTTTTCGCGGTGGCTTGCCTGGGCGGTATCGGGTTCACCATGTCGATTTTCGTCGATACGCTGGCCTTTGCCGATGCCGAGATCGTCAGCCGGGGCAAGATCGCCATTCTGATGGGATCGTTCGCGTCGGCCGTATTGGGTACGGTGCTGATTTTCCTCTTTTCCAAAAAAAAGACACGTATATGAAGAAATATCGGTTGATCGCCGCAGCGGGACTGTTCCTGCTGGGTGCCTGTTCCCGGGGAACGGGGAGCATGGAGTTGCGTAACGAAACGGATTCGGTCGCTTATGTGATCGGTCTGAATGTGGGATATAATTTGCAGCGGATGGATTCGACCCTCAACGTCGAAGCCGTGTGCCAGGCCGTGCGGGACGTATATGCCCGGACGGCCCGGATGACGCCCGACGAGGCCCGTGCGGTTTATCTGCGTTACGTGAATGTTTCGCAGCCCGAACAGATTCGGGCCTATGAAGAACAGTTTCTGGAGGATTTCCGCAAGAGCAATCGCTCCTATGCCAAGACCGATACGGGGCTGACGTACGAGGTGCTGGAGATCGGTGATGAGTCCAAGACGCCCCGAAGCGACCGGGATACGGTGGCGATCCGTTTTGTGGCCAAGACGGTCGATGGAAAGGTCGTCGAGTCTTCGTACGAACGAGGAGACACCACGCGCACGGCCGTGGGCGATCTGATGCCCGGGTTGCGGCAGAGCGTGCGGCTCGTCGGGGAAGGCGGTCGAATGAATGTATGGATACCCTCCCGCCTGGCTTACGGGGCCGAAGGCGACAAGAAATTGGGCGTGGTCCCGAACGCGACGTTGTTCTACGAGATCGAACTCGTCGATGTCCGCTGACTTCTTTTTCAAGAGGGGGCTGAAAAATAAAATCGGCTGCCCGTAAAATATTTTATATATTTGTGCAGTTATCGAAACGGAAATAACAATTTAATACATAATTATATCAACAAGATGAAAAGAACATTGTGTTTCATGGCACTGTTAGCTGGTGCCGTAATTTTCGCCTCGTGCAGCCGCAGCAACGGTTCGATCACGATGGGCAGCAAGTCGCAGTTCGACTCTTTGTCGTACGCTTTGGGTAATAACGTCGGAGCGGGACTCAACCGGATGATGTCGGATATTCCCTTCGATTTCGACGCGATGACCGAAGGTGTGACCGAAGGTGCCCTCGGAACGGCAAAAATGACGCATCCAGAGGCACTCGATACATTGCGCACGTTCTTTATGGTTACGCGTCCGGAACGCGCTCAGGCTATTGCCAAGAAGAACGCGATGACTCCCGATTCGCTGAAGACACCCGAAGAGTCGTTGGCCGATCCCGCGATGTTCGAGAGCGAGGAGGAGCGTCGGTTCATTTCGTATGCTTTCGGTATCGATCTGGGTAACAATATGCTGGGAGCAGACCTTCCGATTCAGTTGGTTTGGTTCGGTCAGGGTTTGAAAGACATTACCGGCAACGGTGAAGAAGCCCGCATGACCGAGCAGGAAGCAGTCAAATTCTTGCGGAACTGGTATTCGGTGGTTCGTCCTGCCGAGAACAAGAAAGCCAATGAAGAGTGGATCGCTTCGATCGAGAAGAAATCCGGCGTTCAGAAAACCGAATCGGGATTACTTTATAAGATCGAAAAGAAGGGCGATGAGACCCTGATGCCGATGGACTCCCGCGACCGGGTAAAAGTTTATTATACGGGAACCAATTATAAGGGGCAGGTTTTCGACAGCTCCTATTTCGAGAACAAGCCCGAAGAGATGAAGGAGTACCTCAAGCAGATAGATCCGGAAGGTTATGACAAGGACGAAGCTGTCGAGTTCGAATTGGGACAGGTGATTCCCGGCTGGACCGAAGGTTTGAAACTGATCGGCAAAGGCGGTAAGATAACGCTTTGGATTCCTGCGGAACTGGCTTATGGTCGGCAGGCGCGCGGTAAGTATATCTTGCCTAATTCGGCTCTTAAATTCGAGGTAGAGTTGGAGGATGTGATTCCTTTCGTTGAGGAAACGACCCCGGCAACAACGGATGAAGCTGCGGCTGCGACGACTCAGGCAGCGAACTCTGCTCTTCCGGTGAAGAAGTAGTCGCCTCCCGGGGACCGAAAAATAGCCGACCTTTGTAGGGTCGGCTATTTTGTTGTTTTAGAGAGCGGATGGCTTCTGCCTTCGTGCGTGAAAAATTAAAAGGGCAGGTCGTCTACTTCTGCTGCGGGAGTACTGTACGATGGCTCTTCGAGCGGGGCCGCGTCGGGCATCGGCGGGATCCCGGCGTTTTGAGCGGTTTCTTTGGGTTGCAGGCGCCATGCCCGCACATCGGTATACCAGCGGCCGTTATATTCGCGGGATTCGACGTTTACCGAAACCGTATAGGTAGCCCCTTCGCGGAGTTTGGCCACGTCGCTCGGCTTGTTGAAGAACGTGACGCAGATTTTGCGTGAAAATTCCGAGGGCAGCTCGAAAACCACGTCCTGACGCTGCCATTCTCCCCGGGCGGACGTACCTTGTGTCAGGGGCAGGATTTTATATACGACACCTTCGAATTCCATAAAAACAGTAATTTTAGTAGATTACAAAAGTAATGTTTGTGCCGCAAACCCCCAAATTTTTTCCGTAAAAGTTCTTTTGTCCTGTTTCGGGCCGGACCGGATGATTGGTCGTGTACCATCTTGCGTATGCTGCCGATTCCGGTCGGCAGCTTCGGGACGGATAAAGCGGATGTCCCCTGCGCTTTTTGACGACGGTCGGAGTGTGCGGCATCCGGCGAATGCGGACCGGTGAGAATCGGGCGCCGAAGGAGAATAAAAAAGGATTCGCCCCAGGCGAATCCTTTTTTATTTTGAAGCGTCAAACGGTCCTTCGAACTATTTGGCGGCTTTCTTATCGTAGCGTTTTGCGTAACGGCTCATAAACTTATCGACGCGACCAGCGGTATCCACCAACTTCATCTTACCGGTGTAGAACGGGTGAGAGGTGTTGGAAATTTCCATCTTATACACGGGATAGGTTTCGCCGTTCACTTCGATGGTTTCTTTTGTCGAAACGGCGGACCTGCACAAAAACACGTGGTCATTCGACATGTCTTTGAATGCCACTAAACGATAATTTTCGGGATGAATACCTTTTTTCATTTCGTTTGTTTTGTTTGTAATTAGATGCTTAAGCGGAGCAAAGGTAGTAAATTTTTTCCAGTTAGCTAATTTTCCGAAGAAAAATCTTGCGATCGGGTCGGTTAGTTGTTGCGGAAAATTCCGGTGCGGCTGTTTTTCTTGCGATGCAGGGGCGTAAAACAGGGAATCGATTTGAGCGAAACGGGTTTGTGCTGGCGTCTCGAAATGAAAAAATGGGTTTTTATTTTGTGAATCCGGTCGAAATTCCTATTTTTGTGTCCGTATTCGGATTTTCCCGGATGCAAAAGGACCCATAGCTCAGTCGGTTAGAGCAGCGGACTCATAATCCGAAGGTCGTGGGATCATGCCCCTCTGGGTCCACTTGAAAGTCAGGGAGTTGCACAGTTTGTGCGACTCCTTTTTGTTTTTTCTTTGCGGTTTTATGCAAGTGTAGGCTGGCCGTGCGAGCCATGAGTGCAACAGTTGAAGTCGTTGTTTTACAGGCTTGAAGTATTCAAACGGTAAATTCGCATTGATGTTACGCGCTGCGTAGGGCGAAAAGCAGGTGTTCGAACGTTGGGATTCCGGGAAGCCCTGTCTGTTAGTATTTTGAGAAGAAACTACCGCCTGTATGGATTACCCCGATAGAGTCGCTATTTCAAATTGATTGGGTAACTTTTTGCACAAAATCATAATTTTACGTATTTTTCGAAAAATAAACCATAAAAATCCATAGAAACGATGCGAGCAAAATACCTGGGGCTGGATCTTCCGAGTCCGATCATTGTCAGCAGTTCTCCCTATACCTCCAATGTCAAGAGCGTCGAGCAGTGCGCTGCGAGCGGTGCCGGTGCCGTAGTGCTCAAATCCATATTCGAGGAGCAGATCCTGCATCATGCGGCGGCGCTGGACGCCGTATCCGATTCGGCTTACGGCGATGCGGAGGTTTATTTGCAGCGCTATCTGGGCGAGGATTACAAGGCCGGATTTCTCCGGTTGGTACAGGAGGCTCGGTCGAAGACGGATCTTCCGGTAATCGCCAGCATCAATTGCGTGGCCGATAAAGGCGATTGGATCGAATACGCTACAGCGATGGCCGATGCCGGAGCTTCCGCGCTGGAGCTTAATATTTTCATCCAACCTACGGACATTCACGCCCAGGCCCGCGAACTGGAGTTGAACTATGCGGAGATCGTCGGCCGGGTGGCCGGTGCGGTGAAGATTCCCGTTTCGGTGAAGCTGCCCATGCGCCTGACCAATGTCTTCGCCTTGTCGAGCGCTTTGCTCGGTCACGGGGCCCGGGGCGTAGTCTTTTTCAACCGCTTCTTCGAGCCGGACGTGGATGTCGAGCGGATGACTTTCGTGGAGAGTTCGCCTTACAGCGAGCCGACGGAATTGCGCAACGTCCTGCGTATGGTGGCGATCTGCTCGGCCGTGTTGCCGCAGTTGGACCTTTCTGTTTCGACGGGCGTGCACGATGGCGAGGCTGCGGTCAAAGCGCTTTTGTGCGGAGCCGAGGCAGTGCAGGTCTGCACGGCGATCCACCAGAAGGGATTCGAAGTCATTGCCGAAATGAACGAGTACATCGACCGTTGGGCCGAGCGGCAGGGTTTCGGTTCGCTCGATGAGTTCCGGGGGCGTCTGAATTTCAAGAACGACACTTCGGCCATGTTCCAGCGCGTACAGTATATGAAGTATTTCCCGTCGGAGGCGAAATAGTATTTGCCGAAGTAGTTTCGGTTTTCGATAACGAGCGAGCCGTACAGTTCACTGTACGGCTCGCTTTTGTATTGGTGTTTTCCGCTTAATATTCGATCTTGTCGAGAATCCCTTGCAGGTAGGCGATCGCCACGCCGTAGTTGGTCATCGGGACGTGCTGGGCGCGGGCCTGGGCGACGCGGCTCAATACGTGGCGCCGGTTGAACATACAGGCGCCGCAGTGGATCACCAGGTCGTAGGGCGTGAGGTCGGCGGGAAAGTCCGTGCCGGCAACCACATCGACCCGCAGTGCGGGTCCGATCCGTTTGCGGAGCATGGCCGGAATTTTGACCCGGCCGATGTCTTCGCCCACCGGAGCGTGCGTACAGGCTTCGGCGATCAGCACGCGGGAGTCTTCTCGGAGCTGTCCGATGGCTGCCGCGCTCCCCACGAAGTAGTCGATGTCGCCCTTGTAACGGGCGAAGAGCACCGAGAACGAAGTCAGCAGGCTTGCGGCGGGCTTGAGTGCATAGACGGTCGAGAAGACCTGCGAGTCGGTGATAATCAGTTTCGGCGGTGCGGCCAGCGACGAGAGCGTGCCTTCGATCTGGTCGGTGGTGCAGCAGACCACGCGACACTTCTTATCGAGCAGTTCGCGGATCGTCTGGACTTGCGGGAGGATGAGGCGTCCCTTGGGGGCCTGGATGTCCTGCGGCATGACGAGCATCACCACGTCGCCTGCCGAGGCGAGGCTGCCCGTGATTTCGGGCTGGTTGTAGTCTTCGGGCAGGTTGCGGATCAGGGCTTCGCGCAGGGTGTCGAGTCCCGTGCTGTTCGAGGCGCTGACCCGGAGCGGCCGTTGCCCGAAGAGTGCTTCGGCCTCCGCATCGGGCATACCAGCAACCAAGTCGGCCTTACTGCGTACCACTACCGTCGGAATATGCCTTTCTTCCAAGAGCCGAAACCATTCTATTTCGTCGTGTTGCGGCATGGCTTCGGAGAGGAGAAGGACGGCCAGGTCGGTCTTCTCCAGCATCTTGCGGCTTTGCTGCACACGCAGTATGCCGAGGTCGCCTTCATCGTCGAAACCCGGCGTGTCGATCAGTACGCAAGGTCCCAGCCCGTGTATCTCCATCGTCTTGAGTACGGGGTCGGTCGTCGTGCCCGGCGTCGCGGAAACGACAGCGCTCTGTTGGCCCGTGAGGGCGTTGATCAGCGACGACTTGCCGCTGTTGCACCGCCCGTAGAAAGCGATATGCAGCCGTTCGGCGCGGGGAGTTTGCTCGTTCATCGTGCGAAACTTTTAGAAGCGGAAATCCCGTTTACCTTCGGCGATCGCTGCGAGGTTCTTCTCCGTGATGCGGCGTACACGCTCGTTGAGGAGCATCGGAACCTCTTTCGCAATCATCTTTTCACCCAGGGTTCGGGTTTCGGGCGATGCGTAGTCTTCGAGGTACTCCTTGAGGGTCATCAGGGCGTTGGGCGTACAGCAGTCGGCGATCTTTCCGGTCTTGGCCAGCGACATGAAGCGGTCGCCCGTGCGGCCTTCGCGGTAGCAGGCCGTGCAGAAGCTCGGCACGTAGCCCAGTTCCAGCAGCCAGCGTACCACTTCGTCCAGCGTGCGGTGATCGCTCACGTCGAATTGTGCGGAATCCTGTTCGGCATGCGTCGTGCCGGCGTAACCGCCGACGCTGGTGCGCGAGCCGCCGCTGATCTGCGAAATGCCGATTTCCAGCACCTGCTCGCGCGAGCGCTGCGATTCGCGGGTCGAGATAATCATGCCCGTATAAGGGACGGCGATGCGGATCACGGCGACGATCTTGCGGAATATTTCGTCCGAAATGGCATCCGGGAAGTCCTTAGTGTCGATGTCGTCGGCCGGGCAGATGCGGGGTACGCTGATGGTGTGGGGACCGACGCCGAAGCGGGCTTCGAGGTGCTCGGCGTGCATGAGCAGTCCCGTGAAGTCGTACCGGTAGGTATTCAGACCGAACAGTACGCCGATACCCACGTCGTCGATACCGCCTTCCATCGCGCGGTCCATCGCTTCGGTGTGGTAGGCGTAGTCGCTCTTCGGGCCGGTGGGGTGGAGCGCTTCGTAAGCGGTTTTGTTGTAGGTTTCCTGGAAGAGAATGTAGGTGCCGATGCCTGCATCGCGCAGCTTGCGGTAGTTCTCGACCGTCGTAGCCGCGATATTTACATTCACGCGGCGGATCGCCCCGTTCTTGTGATGTACGGAGTAGATCGTCTTGATCGATTCGAGAATGTACTCGATCGGATTGTTGCGCGGGTCCTCTCCGGCTTCGAGTGCCAGACGCTTGTGACCCATATCCTGCAAGGCGATCACCTCGCGGCGGATTTCGTCCTGGGTGAGTTTGCGGCGCGGAATGGTTTTGTTTTTCTGGTGATACGGGCAATATACGCAGCCGTTGATGCAGTAGTTCGACAGATAGAGCGGCGCGAACATTACGATACGGTTGCCGTAGATTTTCTCCTTGATCTGTTTGGCCAGCGTGAACATGCGTTGGTTCAGGTCTTCGAGTTCGCACTCGAGCAGCACGGCCGCTTCGCGGTGCGTGACCCCTTTGCCTTCGGCCGCTTTTTGCAGGATCGCCTCGATCAGGGGGCGGTTCGCACGATTTTCGCGGGCGTAAGCCAGCGTTTCGACGATTTCTCCGTCATGGATGAACTCCTCCGCCTTGGAGGATGCGACTTGGTACATATCTTTGTATTTTTATAAGCTATTCTTGATAATCTCCCCGGCTCCACGAGATGTGGCGGCCGATTTCGTTGAGTTCCCGCTCCAGAGCGGCCAATCCTTCGGCAGCTTCGGCACCGAAAGCAGCCTTGCCGTCGTAGAGGTTGTATTTCGACCGTTCGTCCGGCGGCGAAAGGTTGGGCATCACCACGTTGGCCCCCGCCAAAATACCCCGGATCCGGCCGTCGCCCGAGAGGGTGGCGAGCGCTGTGGTCGAAGGGATCAGTGCTGCGGGACACATCAGCCGCAGAATCGACAGCAGGGTGAGCGTTCGTTCGACGCTTCCGGCCGGTTCGTGGCCGAAGGGGGTGTCGGCAGTCCGGGACAAACGGTGGACGATCTGGTCCGGGATCTGCTTTTCATCC
>PVMO01019729.1_pt1 | contig 22480 bp, 24 predicted proteins | sample 1853421 | NCBI WGS metagenome assembly PVMO01 (sample SAMN08533511, study PRJNA380276) | Human gut metagenome, whole genome shotgun sequencing project.
CACGCCCTCCGCGAGGAGGGCGTGGATAGAAATCGACAGCCTGAGCCGCAAGCACAACGTTTTGACCCGTCGCCCTCCTCGCGGAGGGCGTGGATAGAAATCGAACCTCACATCTGGCGGCAACAGCACCATGAGTCGCCCTCCTCGCGGAGGGCGTGGATAGAAATAGGTGTCTGGCATCGACTACATCGACGTATGGTGTCGCCCTCCTCGCGGAGGGCGTGGATAGAAATCTCCCGACAACAAAGTCGTGAACATCGAGGTCCCGGTCGCCCTCCTCGCGGAGGGCGTGGATAGAAATCGCGCCGGGCGGCGCAGCCCCAGCGGCGACCGATGCGTCGCCCTCCTCGCGGAGGGCGTGGATAGAAATTGGTGACGGCGACCGGCGATTACCTGACGCTCAAGGTCGCCCTCCTCGCGGAGGGCGTGGATAGAAATACCTGTCCGCTGCCCTGGGCGTGAAGCCGCGGCGTCGCCCTCCTCGCGGAGGGCGTGGATAGAAATCGCTGAAAGCGCCAAAATGACCGACGACGCGGCGGAGGTCGCCCTCCTCGCGGAGGGCGTGGATAGAAATCACCACATTCCTGAACTGCCTGGAGTTCGCGGAGTCGCCCTCCTCGCGGAGGGCGTGGATAGAAATACCCTTTGCCAGAGCATTAGCGCCTGTTTCCAGGTCGCCCTCCTCGCGGAGGGCGTGGATAGAAATTGGCCAAGATCAAGGAGATGTGCTGACATGAGCGAGTCGCCCTCCTCGCGGAGGGCGTGGATAGAAATCCTACATTACCAGCGCCGTGAACCAGAACACCACGGTCGCCCTCCTCGCGGAGGGCGTGGATAGAAATCATCAAACCCAGTTTGCAGGATAAGGTGGCCGATGTCGCCCTCCTCGCGGAGGGCGTGGATAGAAATACCGTACTGACGGTAAGTGTGGAAAGCGATTTCGTCGCCCTCCTCGCGGAGGGCGTGGATAGAAATCATATCGGGCAGGTGGAAGCAAGCCGCCCCGCACCTGGTCGCCCTCCTCGCGGAGGGCGTGGATAGAAATTTCTGGATCACGTTGCAAAGGTGCAGCATATCAGTCGCCCTCCTCGCGGAGGGCGTGGATAGAAATCCACTTATGACTATGATCCCTGCATTTGGCCCAGTCGCCCTCCTCGCGGAGGGCGTGGATAGAAATCCACTTATGACTATGATCCCTGCATTTGGCCCAGTCGCCCTCCTCGCGGAGGGCGTGGATAGAAATTTCCGTTCTGGCTTCCCAGCACTCGCAGGTATTCGTCGCCCTCCTCGCGGAGGGCGTGGATAGAAATATCCGATGGTCGGCGGCGAGATCGTGCAGAGCGAGGTCGCCCTCCTCGCGGAGGGCGTGGATAGAAATAACGCTTCCGCCGCGGGCGTGTTCAGGCTGGACCGTCGCCCTCCTCGCGGAGGGCGTGGATAGAAATATGGTTTTTCGGTAGGAGAAACCGCCTTTTTCCGTCGCCCTCCTCGCGGAGGGCGTGGATAGAAATTTGTCCAGAAGCCGCTGGGTTGCTTCATCGGTCAGGTCGCCCTCCTCGCGGAGGGCGTGGATAGAAATGACAAAGCAGAGGGGGATTTTTGCGCGCCGCCGGTCGCCCTCCTCGCGGAGGGCGTGGATAGAAATAAATCTCAAACCCTGCGTTTTTGATGGTCTCGGCGTCGCCCTCCTCGCGGAGGGCGTGGATAGAAATATCACAGAGCGATATATAATTATCACAGAATCAACGTCGCCCTCCTCGCGGAGGGCGTGGATAGAAATACGGAGCCAAGGAATGCCGATCTTGGCAGCCATGGTCGCCCTCCTCGCGGAGGGCGTGGATAGAAATCAACCGAAAACGTGCGGTGCTGGATGCCGAAGCCGTCGCCCTCCTCGCGGAGGGCGTGGATAGAAATTCCGGCGTAAGAACACGCCGGTCGGAGGTCTGGAGTCGCCCTCCTCGCGGAGGGCGTGGATAGAAATAAGCTGGCCAAGGCCACCAACGCCAACGGCATCAAGTCGCCCTCCTCGCGGAGGGCGTGGATAGAAATTACTTTCTCTCCGACCATCAGCATCACGCTGGGCGGTCGCCCTCCTCGCGGAGGGCGTGGATAGAAATTTGAACTCCCGGAGGCACAGCCAGATGACGTGGAGTCGCCCTCCTCGCGGAGGGCGTGGATAGAAATGTTCCGGGTGGAACGTGGGAGCCGCTGGGCGATGGTCGCCCTCCTCGCGGAGGGCGTGGATAGAAATAAGTCCACGGCGGAGATCATCGCATACAACAAGCGGTCGCCCTCCTCGCGGAGGGCGTGGATAGAAATAACAGATCCAGCAGCTTCATAATTCAGCTCTCCTGTCGCCCTCCTCGCGGAGGGCGTGGATAGAAATGTCCTCGATCATGGCCGTTGCGAGGGCGTCCCGGGTCGCCCTCCTCGCGGAGGGCGTGGATAGAAATCTGCTGGAACAGGGGCTGCGCCACAAAGCACGGGTCGCCCTCCTCGCGGAGGGCGTGGATAGAAATCCCTACCACTGCGAAACCCTGCTGGGAGAAAAGGTCGCCCTCCTCGCGGAGGGCGTGGATAGAAATCATGAGGGCGGTGTCTGCGTCCTCGTGGAAGATGGTCGCCCTCCTCGCGGAGGGCGTGGATAGAAATATCTTGAAGCCGATAGCAGCAGGCGATTGCTTTGGTCGCCCTCCTCGCGGAGGGCGTGGATAGAAATTGGATGCCAGCATCATACCATCACCCCGGTAAGCGTCGCCCTCCTCGCGGAGGGCGTGGATAGAAATAGCAGATTTGCAAGCTGGCCGGGCTGGGCGACGTGGTCGCCCTCCTCGCGGAGGGCGTGGATAGAAATAAGACGGCCATTACTGAGGCCATCGACCCCACCCTGTCGCCCTCCTCGCGGAGGGCGTGGATAGAAATATCCAAGGGCCGGACACGGAGGAAGTTTTGCTCGTCGCCCTCCTCGCGGAGGGCGTGGATAGAAATTTGCGAGATTCTGCCCGCCTCGACCAGATCCTCTTGTCGCCCTCCTCGCGGAGGGCGTGGATAGAAATGTATGAAGAAAACGATCTACCTCGGCCCGACCATGTCGCCCTCCTCGCGGAGGGCGTGGATAGAAATTCTGTGCGGGAATTCCCAGTGTGCTGCCCCGGAACGTCGCCCTCCTCGCGGAGGGCGTGGATAGAAATAACTGTCATCTGAAACACTCCTTTACACTTAATTGGTCGCCCTCCTCGCGGAGGGCGTGGATAGAAATTGGTTAGCACCATAAAGTGCCCCAAGTACGTTTGTCGCCCTCCTCGCGGAGGGCGTGGATAGAAATTGCAACAGGCCGTCCCACTGGTCGAGGTTCTTCCGTCGCCCTCCTCGCGGAGGGCGTGGATAGAAATCAGTGAATAGAATTTGCGTTTTTAGCCTTCGCTCGTCGCCCTCCTCGCGGAGGGCGTGGATAGAAATAGTAGCAGAGCTTGAAGGTTCCTCAACGCCACCAAGGTCGCCCTCCTCGCGGAGGGCGTGGATAGAAATACAGCCTTGCCAGTGGCATCAGTGGCCAGCTCATCGTCGCCCTCCTCGCGGAGGGCGTGGATAGAAATATCTCGCCGTATGCCTCGGTAAACCCGACAGAGTGTCGCCCTCCTCGCGGAGGGCGTGGATAGAAATTCATCGTCCCACAGGGCAAGCTCGCCGGTCTTATGTCGCCCTCCTCGCGGAGGGCGTGGATAGAAATCTCGGCAACAAGCCCTCCGCCTGATGTACCGCCGGGTCGCCCTCCTCGCGGAGGGCGTGGATAGAAATCGGGTCATGCTGGACATGAGCGGCTCCGATGCGTCGTCGCCCTCCTCGCGGAGGGCGTGGATAGAAATTCCTTTGGAGATGTAGACACCACCTTACCAGATTGTCGCCCTCCTCGCGGAGGGCGTGGATAGAAATTGCTATGGCAGAGGGTTTAGCGGAAGCAATCGACGTCGCCCTCCTCGCGGAGGGCGTGGATAGAAATTCATCGTCCCACAGGGCAAGCTCGCCGGTCTTATGTCGCCCTCCTCGCGGAGGGCGTGGATAGAAATCTCGGCAACAAGCCCTCCGCCTGATGTACCGCCGGGTCGCCCTCCTCGCGGAGGGCGTGGATAGAAATCGGGTCATGCTGGACATGAGCGGCTCCGATGCGTCGTCGCCCTCCTCGCGGAGGGCGTGGATAGAAATTCCTTTGGAGATGTAGACACCACCTTACCAGATTGTCGCCCTCCTCGCGGAGGGCGTGGATAGAAATTGCTATGGCAGAGGGTTTAGCGGAAGCAATCGACGTCGCCCTCCTCGCGGAGGGCGTGGATAGAAATAGATTCACAGCCATCCCCCTCACTGAACCAGCGCGTCGCCCTCCTCGCGGAGGGCGTGGATAGAAATTGGTCTAAGCTGGACAAGCCGATGAACCGCCGCCGTCGCCCTCCTCGCGGAGGGCGTGGATAGAAATGATTGAGTTCCGGTCGAATGAGGCAGCAACCATGTCGCCCTCCTCGCGGAGGGCGTGGATAGAAATAAGCAGTGGCGTGAGGGCAAGGACCGCACCGGCCAGTCGCCCTCCTCGCGGAGGGCGTGGATAGAAATCCGACAAGGAGCCAGTAAGCAAAATCCGGTTGGAGTCGCCCTCCTCGCGGAGGGCGTGGATAGAAATCAGAATATCGGACTGATCTTCGTCAAGAAAAACACGTCGCCCTCCTCGCGGAGGGCGTGGATAGAAATTTCGTCACATAGCCCATTGCGAAACCTCCAGAAGGTCGCCCTCCTCGCGGAGGGCGTGGATAGAAATACAGCAGCTTTGCCACGATGCAGGGCTGTCGCTGGTCGCCCTCCTCGCGGAGGGCGTGGATAGAAATGCACTGGTTGCGGCCGGCGTGTTCGCGGCACTCGTCGCCCTCCTCGCGGAGGGCGTGGATAGAAATTTGACAGCAGTGCGCATGGCGGTGATTGTAGAGGGTCGCCCTCCTCGCGGAGGGCGTGGATAGAAATCGGCCAGCCTGACCCTCCAGACCCGCCGCAGAACGTCGCCCTCCTCGCGGAGGGCGTGGATAGAAATAAGCCCCACAGGCGGCACCACACCGGCAGCACGTCGTCGCCCTCCTCGCGGAGGGCGTGGATAGAAATCATGATGCCAGCAAAGCAGGTGCGGACGGGGTATGGTCGCCCTCCTCGCAGAGGGCGTGGATAGAAATTCGTTGCTGCCCCGCTCCCAGGAGGAATACGGGTGGTCGCCCTCCTCGCGGAGGGCGTGGATAGAAATAAGAACCTGCTGCACCCCAAAAAGGAGGACTGACGTCGCCCTCCTCGCGGAGGGCGTGGATAGAAATGGCAAGAAGTTTGGCTTCGCACTGGATGTTCTCACGTCGCCTTCCTCGCGGAGGGCGTGGATAGAAATACCGCATAACCCCACTGGAAAACGCCATCACGCAGTCGCCCTCCTCGCGGAGGGCGCAGGTAGAAATCAACACAAAAATATGGTAAACTCTTATTAAGTTGTTGCCATGCGCTCTCTAAGGAACCGAGTATTTTGACCTACAATTCCGTCTCTTAAAGACGTTGGTTGAAATCAGTTTGTGTTCCCCGGTGCATTCTTCGACTTGAAGTCGCTCCTATTTGAGGGGTGTGGATAGAATAACATAATAATCATATCGCAGTTCTCAAAAGCGTAACCAAGTCGTCCTCTTCACCGAGGGCGTAGATAGAAATGGTCACAACCACGCCGGTCTTTTCAGCATCAAGGTTGCCCTCCCCGCAAAGGGTACGGATAGAAATCAGTTTCCTCCTCGAATCGGGCATCGCCACAATTTTTCCAAAAAGGAGTTTTCCATGCATACCGTTCCCCTTACCCATCAGCTCGTCACCATCCAGGACGACTTTGACCTCGACAAGATCATCGAAAGCGGCCAGTGCTTCCGGCCGCAGAAACTGGCCGACGGGCGCTACCGTTTTCTTTCCGGCGGCGCACTCCTTTATCTGACTCCGCTGGGCGCTGGGCAATACGACGCTGCATGGTATGGCTCAGATTGGGAGTGCTGGGCCAACTACTTTGATTTGGGCCGGAACTATGCCGCGCTGCGGTGCAGCTTGGCGGGACAGAGCAGCTATCTGGACAAATCGCTCGAATTTGGGCAGGGCATCCGAATCCTGCATCAGGACCCATGGGAAATGCTCATCACCTTTCTTATCTCCCAGCGCAAGAGCATTCCGGCCATCCGCACCGCCGTAGAACGCCTTGCCCGGTGCTGCGGCGAACCGCTCAGTGCCGAAGGCGATGAAGTCTTCCTCTTCCCCACCCCGCAGCAGCTCTGCGGCCTCTCTGGAGCGCAGCTGATGGGCTGTGGTCTGGGCTACCGCACCCGTTACATCCAGAACGCTGCCGCACAGGCTTCCAGCGGCACACTCGACCTCGGTGCTCTGGCAGCGCTGCCCGACGACGCTCTCTTTTCCCGCCTCCTCGAGCTGGACGGCGTCGGCAAAAAGGTAGCAAACTGCGTCTGCCTCTTTGGCTATGGCCGTACCGCGATGGCTACAATTGATGTTTGGATACAGCGACTCATTGATGAGGAATTCGGCGGCCGCGACCCTTTTCCTTCCTATGGTCAGCAGGCTGGCATCGTACAGCAGTACCTGTTCTACTACAAGCGCAGCACCCGCCGCAGCGTCGCTCACAAAAAATAAAAAAGTTATTGACAACTCTCCTTTTGGCTGGTATAATAATATGCGTCGTCAGGAATGACACGCCAGCTATGGGGGATTAGCTCAGCTGGGAGCGCGATGCACCCAGAAACACACCCCCACAGCGATGGTTGATGACGATTAAGTTCCCACTAAAGATTTTCATTCCAGAGGCTTGCTTCTGGAATTTATGGGGGATTAGCTCAGCTGGGAGCCCGGTTGGTATCAAAACACACCCCCAGTCAGATAGTCCTGCGACAATCAAATTCCCAACAAAAAACTCCATCCAAGAGGTTCGCTTCTTGGATTTTATGGGGGATTAGCTCAGCTGGGAGAGCGCTTGCATGGCATGCAAGAGGTCAGCGGTTCGATCCCGCTATTCTCCACCAAAAAAGCACTGTACTTCGTAGGAAGTATGGTGCTTTTCTTTTTGCTTTCTTGGAGGTCACACTGAAAATCAGCCAAATGCCTGATTTTGCAGGCGTATGGACGGCAACCCCCAATTCTTGCTGTTTCGTTGTTTTTGAAAATGCTTGTTCGATGCCCGACTGTTTTGCAGGCGGACGTATCACTCCCCCTCAATGTAAGGAGTGAGATCGAAGTTGAACGAGATGTTGATCTGGTATCCGCGATATACGTCTACCCTGCGGATGAGCTGGTTGACGATCATCTTCTTCGCTTCAAAATTTGCACTGTCGTACAGGTCAGCATAAGAAATCAGTTCATCATACAGCCGCGACACTTTATCCATCAGCTCAGCCGTTTTCTCCAGTTCTTCACTGGCCGCTTCGCAAAGGTTTTCCAGCTCCGTGAGTTTCTCTTCCTGCGCTGTAATCATTTCGGCAAGGGTTTCTCTCGGTAACACGCTTTCACCTTTGATGCAAGCTAAAACCTCGGTTTTCAGTGCGAACAGGTCTTTTTCTGCCTTGTTCCGCTGTGTCTGAAGGTCTTGCAGATGATTCTTGCGTTCCGCATTCTCTTTTTCATAGCGTTTTGTAACGATCTGCTCTTTGGGGATACCCCTCATCTTGGAGAAAATCTGGCGGACAGCTTTATCAATGATCTCATCCAGAATGTGGACGGTATATCCCGTCTGCCCGGTGCAGTTGGTCTGCTTGCGGAGCTTTCCGTAACAGGTATAGCGAATACGCAGCGTATCGTCTAACGATCCATCTGCCATTTTTCGCCATTTACGGCTGCTGGTCAGTTCCAGCTTTGCACCGCAGTGTCCGCAGTAAGCGTTGCCGGCAAGCAGCGACTTCCCATGGATGTTCAAAGGAAGACGATTTTCGGCTTCCGCAGTTGAGCGCACAGAGCGTTCATTCCGAATGCGCTGTGCGTTTTCAAACTGTTCCTGCGGGACAATCTGCAAATCCGGCATCAATTCTGACCGTGCATCCCCACAGCGGAGAACGCCGGTGTAGGTCAGGTTTTGTACCATCCCCCGAATACTGGATGGGTGCCAGCACTTTCCAGACCTTGCGCGATAGCCAGAATTGTTCAGATAGGTAGCAATGTGCTGCGGGCCGTAGCCCTCATACACATATTTGTCAAAGACAATCCGCACTACGGCAGCTTCCTGCTCGTTGATGTGCAGTTCGTACAGTTCATGCTTGCGCTTGTTGATACGCCCACTCCGTACAAGGTCATAGCCATAAGGCGCATTTCCGCCCTTGAAGTGACCTTCTTCTACAAGCTGGCGCAGACTGGTGCGGGTACGGACGGAAGTCTTTTCGCTTTCTCCGTCCGCCTGCCAGAATCGGATGTAGTTCAGCAGTTTGTCAGTGTGGTTGTCGAAACGCTGCTCACCCTCTTGGGTACTCCATACCCGGATGCCGTTCCGTACAAACCATTCCACAACAAAGGGCGTTTCATCTGCGATACGACCGATACGGTCGAACATGAATACCAGCAGGATATCGAACTTGCCCTTTCGGGCATAGTCCTTGATGATCTGGAGCTTGTCGCGGGCGGCGGCCCGGACTTTGTGGCCGGACACGCCTTCTTCCTGTTCTTCATGGACGATGACCCAGCCCTTCGATTCAGCGAATTTATGGCAAGCCTTTCGCTGCATGGGCAGGTCTGCTTCATGGTTGGAGTTGAAATCCACCTGCTTATCGGTGGAAACGCGGTACAAGCAGCACACGCGATTGTTATTTTTTGTCATTGTAAATTCCTCACTTTCATCATAAAAAGTGGGGATAGGCTTTATTTCGTTGTCAAAGAACGTCCGGCAATGGCTCGGTTTGTAATATCGCCCGTTACCGCACTCAGTATAGCGTTTGATTCTGCATTCGTCCATGATGTCAACCTACCTTCTTCGTATAGCTGGTGGCAAGCAGGATGTTCCGAATGCGTTCAAATGCTTCCGGGTTGGGTTCTTTGGAAAAACTGAAAACAACAGGATAGCCATTGATTACCAGATATTGCCGGTTAGCATCACTGTCAGTCGCAGGAAGATTTCCTGCGACCTGAGAAAACTTGTCGATCATTGTAGTGCCCTTTCCTTTGATTTATCAGAATTTCATCGGCAGGGCATCCTTGCGGCACTTGCCGTTGTAGGCCATATAGATGGGAAAAACGTATTTCTTCCATCCGGGCAGTTTGGCAGGATTGTCCATGCCACTGCGATAAATCTCCATGGGGTGAACGCTGCGCAGCGCACGGATCAGCCGTTCCTCGCTGAACTCACCGTGATACAGTTCCATAAAGTGCATCATGCCCCGCAGGACAGATGCCCGGAACGAATCAGGCTTGCCCTCCCATGCAGCCACGATCAGCCGCAGGGCCTCGCAGTAGATTTTCTCGCCCATCTGGTTGTACAGCTTGAGTGCGGTGCCCACGCAGCTGATGCGGTAGTCGCTCAACTGCAAGCTGTCATAGTTGAAGTCCAGACCCACCCGGTTGGTGGCTGCGAGAAATGCAACGGAGGGCGCATCCTCTCCCACGACCTTGGCACGGAGCTTGATGCCCGCCGTCAGCGGTGCGGCGTGACCGTTCTGCTCTGCGAAGAACAGGGCTTCCTGCTGCATCGTCAGGCCAGTGTATATCTTACACAGAATCGGCAGATCCTTACCGCCGTTGCGCAGGATACGCGCTTCAATGGTGTGCTGGCCGTCCGTTACATAATACCGGCCATTGCGGAAGCTGACCTTCGGCTCGTTCGCCGTATATTCGTTAAAGTCTTTGGCAATCAACTCAACGCGCTTGCGCTGGATGCCCCGCTGGTACAGCTCACGAGGGTAGATCAGCTTACTGCTGTGAATGACCACCATCTGGTACGGCGGTGTAATGTTAAAGGAAGCGGAGAAGTTATCCGCAGTGTTTTTCAGGCGCATCTCATTTCCTCCTTGATTCGCCAGATGTATTTTTCAGCTTCTTCCAGAATCTCAGCGACCTGCTGCTTACGCTTCGGGATGGTGAGCAAGGTGGGATTAAAGGTAAAGCTGTATTCGAGCCGCTGAATCATGGCATGAACAGCGGATTGCAGTTCGGTGTACATCATCATCTCCTCCACACTCCCAGCGTCCTCAAAGGATGATTTGATGGGTGTGTAGGGATAGATGGGTGGCTTTCCATCCACCACTTCAGGAGGCGCGTAAGCCGCCTGAGAGCGGATGATCGGTTTGAGTTTTTGAATGCTGCCCATCGGATTCAGAGCAAGACTGATCTTCACAGCATCATCGACCCGGCGCATATTCTCCGGGGAAAGGTGTCCGACAAACTTCAGGACACGGCTTTTATCAATGGTGAAAATCTGTTCTGCCTGAACAATGGACGGTTTCAGGCCATCTTCTTCTACCTGACAATGGGTTGCCTGCGTTACTTTCTTATCTGTCTTACTTGTCAAAGCCGCGACAATCAAAGTCGGAGAGTAGATGTTGCCGACATCATTTTGAAGAATGACTACTGGACGGGCACCGTTTTGTTCGGAGCCAACGCCTGCCTCCAGTTTTACAAAATAGATGTCTCCGCGTTGGAACTTCCAATTCGATTCCAAGTGCGAACCTCCATTCTGATATGCAAAAGCCCGCTGCGTTTTCGGCAGCGGGCTTTGCTCAATTCATGGTGGTAATTGATTTTAGGGATTCTATCGCATCCCTGCGGGTGAATGAAAACCGGATTCAGCGCGGCATGACAACGTAGTCGTAGCCACGCCGGGTCTGGCAGACCGTGCAGGTTTCCATGCATCTGTCCTTATTCGGCACAATGGCGATCTTGAACGCCTTGGTTTCAACGTAGTGCCGGAGGCAGACACCGCAGAGGGTACGGATGGACTTGACCATCGCAGGAGTCAGCTTCATCTCATGGTATATCTGACGCTCTTTGATGGTAGGATTCAGTTCATCCATAGGTTTACCTCCTATGTGTGATTAAAAATGAGTGGGTAGTTATGTAAAGAACAGAAGCAGCCGAAGACCAAAAACAGCATCCGACTGCTCCTGATAAAATATGTTTAGGTCTCTCATATTCGCCCTCGGCTCCCTGAGAGTGGGGAATCATCTGGCGGCGGGCTTGTACCGCTCCATTGGCATCTCAGCCACCCCGTCTGCTTTCTGACCGGGCCGCGAATTACGGAAGTATCATTGTTCTGAGTACCAGATGACTGAACTGTTCAATTTTCAAGGTCCGTGAGTGTGGACATATCACCGGCGGCGGTAGCCGTCCGGGAAATTGTCCCCTCACTTACTAGCCATCGAGAAGGCTCAATCCATAGCATCAAATTCAAAGTTTTTCAAAAATTTAGTGATTCGTTTGATTTTGATGCTAATTGTCGGCTGAGAACAGTGCAAAACTTTAGAAATTTCAGTAACAGTGTATCCCTCATAGGCAAAAAGCGTCAGCAGCTCCAAATCCTTTGCATTCAATTTTTCAAGTGCTGCAAGCAGATGCTCATTTTTGATTTCTCCGACCCATGCAAAACGGTTTTTTGTTTCGTGATATACGTCAGTGACCGTAATAGCCTTTTCGTACCGCTTGAAATCCACGGAATCCTCATCATCCTCGGTCACAAAAATCGGCTGAGTATTATCAACATAGGCACGTTCACTATTGAGAACATCCAAATCGAACTGGTACATTGCCTGGATTGCATCTTCGGACATTCCTGCTTCCCGGTACTGGATACGCAGTTTCTTCCACCTGTTTTCCAGACGTACACGCTCTGAGCCATTATTGAATTTCATGTAAACCTCCAAATTTTCGATAAAGCGTAAAAGTCGAAAATTTGGAGATTCTAGGGATACTTTGCGGCCAGCTCCAGCCACGAAAAGAAGGCAAAAAGAAACATGAAGTGTCCTTTCCGCCGGATGCGGAGGTTGAGGACACTTTACTGTGTGACAGCTTGCGGGCTTTTCTTGGCAACAAAAAAGAGATGCACTAAAGAAAAGGGTACCGACACTGTTTTCCATCCGAGAATGGAAAGCGGTATAAGTATCCTCGGCCTTTAATGCATCTCAGGCTTCGATATGTTTTTGTTCCGACGCATCGAAGCCTATAAAAAAGAAAACCGCCGTGCGATCAGCTTACAGGGCATCGATTCGTGCCCTGTAAGCATATCACACGACGGTGTTATGAAAGTCATCTGGCGGTGTTATGAAAGTGTTATGGAGCCATTTTTGCCCCTTTCTGAAAAATTTTAGGTGTTATGAAAGTCACATGAAGGTGTTGCGAAAGTGTTATAGGAATCATTCTTACCAATTGGCTCCAAATGCAAGGATTTCCTCGTATTCTTCCGTGGTCAGATGTTCCTTTGCTGCGGCCAGCTCGTTGGTTGCAAGTTCATTCATTCCCTGTGCTTTCAGGGAGCGGATCAGCCAGCAGTATGCTTTCGGATTATCCGGAGCGATGGTCAGAGACTTCATGGCGTACTGATTGAGCAAGTCATAAGAATGCAGCGAATCCAGCTGCTTCAGCAGTTCACTGACAGCACCCATATAGGAAAGATGGTATTTTGTGGAAAACTGAATGAGCCAATGCTCCCCATCTGCGGAGGACAAGACCTTCCCATGATAGAGGTCAAGAGCATTTTTGAGAATGTCCACTTTGTTGATTACGGAGGACGCTCTGACAGCGGAAGATACAAGTTCATCAAAACGCTGATAATCTGTCATAATGTGAAGCTCCGGGTTGAGCTGATATCCGGATGCGGAGGATAAAACCAATGGTTCATCCGAAATAATACTGAACTTCTGGCGTAAACGGTAAACCAGCCCTTTGACGTTCTTGGCTGGATTGTCTGAATCATCCGGCCAGAGCGTTTGGGTGATTTCCTGCGGAGAAATGGCATTTTTACGGGAAATCAGCAGGTAAGAAATCAGTCGGTTGATGCTTGGAGAGCTAAAGTCAGCTTCTTTCAGAACGCCTTTGGACGTACTGATGCTCAGTTCGCCAAACAGACTGACATAGATGTCCTTGCTGCTTTGAATCGAAGTGGGAATATACGCCATCTGGAGTCGGTTCAGCATCTTCTGTTCGTTGTACGACGCAAGCAGCACATAGGCCAGAATCCGCAGCATACTGGTCTGCTGAATATACCGCTTAGGATTCCGGACGGCAAGCAGAGCGACTGGGCGCGGCTCCAAGGAAACGGCAATAACAGACCGGATGCCAAGCCGCTGGTACAGGTTATACTCCGCAGGATAGGCTTCTTTTGTTGCTTCGGCGTCCGGGACGACCATTGGAATTCCCTTGCGGACAGTTTGTACCCACCGATCAAGAAATTCAGCGGATTCATATTCTTCGGTTAAAAGCATCGTCTTGTCTGTTGCGCCAGCGTTGAACCACCAGAATGGTGTCCACAAATTCAAATCAAGATCGACCTGAATTAAACCGCACCAGTCAGCATCGTAGAATTGGCAAGTGGCTTTCAGCACCTGCTGGGCAACTTCTTTCGGGGAAAGATGCTGGTAATACAATTGCGATTCAAGGTCATTCATACTGTTCTCAAAATCAATTGCACGTTGAATATCTCCAAAGCTCCGTTCTTCGTACTCATGATCAGGCTGACGCATAAAATTTCACCTCGTGTCAAATAAAAAAGCACAGCATCAGGGATTCACTCGCTCTGTACGGTGAATCCCAGTGCTGTGCTGGTATCAATCATGCAACCGCAAGAGCTGAACAAAGCTACATCGTAGTGTGGTTGGGCGGCTCAAGCAAAAATGAATCTCATTTCGTCAAAAAATCAACAATCAAATCATTAAAGGAGCCATTCAAGGAGCCATTCAAATGAAACGAAATCAGAATTTTGACTATAATCGCTCTCAAAAAGTGCTTTCCTGCCGCTACAACATGGACATCAACCGAGTGGAAGCCCGATTCGAGGATGGAACCATTCTTTCCATCGACTGCATCGTCATTGAGGACGAATATGGCAACACCCCGGCACAGCGAGCAGAACTGGACTGGCTACTTATATAACAAGCCCTTGGAATATACCCAGCTTGTGCTGAGTGGGGAAATCGAACATTATCTTTCACTTGGTTGCGATCACGGTAGACTAGAAGATTGACCTTTTTTCATAGAAATGTGATTGGCTGTTACAGAATGGCTCTTCAAAAAGCATTACAGAAAATCCGGAAACTTTTTTGAACCATAATAACTCAAAAAAGTTTCCGGATTTCTGTTTTTGTACGATTGCTATCGTATTTTCATTTTGCAATAGTTTTCATAATTGACCATTGTCCATTACAGAGAATATAGGTCTCTTCCTATAATTGGCTGACATTTTATAGCACACACATTTATTTCTGCATGGAATACCCACTGCTTCCATAAAATATTTACTCGAATAATTTTCCGCAAAATGGACAACGATCTTTCACTGTTAGTACAATTGAAAAGTGCTTCCCACAAAAAGGACAACGACGTGTTATAAAATCAAAAATATAGTCTATCAAAAGTACAACAACAGCTGCTATACGAAACTCAAATGCCCATAGTGCGCATACGACTATTGCTATGAAGATGAATACAGCTTTGCATAATGTGAGTTTTGTTTGGAATTTCATTTTTTATTCTTCTTTCAAGCATTTTCCTTATAAGACGGAAGATTATGCTCAAAGCAATAGTAGGCTTTTTCCAAGATATAGCTATCGTTGTCATAGTGAGTAGCTTTTCTATATTCTGTCTTCTTTGCAGTTTGTGAGGTAAATCTTTTTGTTTTAGGATTTACCAGTGCATAAGTTACAGTCGTATCCTCAATGGTTGCTCTTTCCAAAAAAGCATTTGGCTGCCATGAGTAATCCTTATAAAATTCACATTGTCTAATTTTCAGATGTGTATAAATATTTGTTGATGCGTATTGACTGGGATCACTGTAAATGAAAATCTGAGAGGGAGTTAGCCCAGAAGCTGTAAATGGAATCCAAATATAGGGTTTTGTTAATCCAATCAGAATATTAACACCTCTGTCTAGTACCGCAGCTGCAGCAGGACTCACAACACTTCTCCTTTCATTTTTTACAGGTTTATTTCCGTACGTTATCTGAAAACGATATGGAACTCCCTTATAAGAATCTCGCGCTGCAGGTCTTTCGACAACAATTTTTTCATATGTAATTGTCGAATCATATGGGATGTTACGTTCGGTAAGGATTTTTTCCTGTTCGACAGGCGACAAGCCGCTTAAATCAACCACTTCACTTATATACATTCCTGCCGATGGAGCATCTATCTTCGACGTGTCTGCATATGCCGAAGTGGGGATAATATGGGACATTGCCAACAATGCGGTACTTGCACCCGTGAGTTTAAGAAATTCTTTGCGAGTCATCTCTTTCATATTTATTCTCCTTGAAGTTTACTGATTATCGCATACCGTTACTTGATATAATATATTGTTTATACGTTTCTTCAACTCTGCATTGGAATCACCCTTTCATGTAAAAACAAAAGACACGAAATTGTTACGTCCACCTTAATTCTTAGATTAACTATTGATAGCATCAAAGCACAATAAGCAATCAAGGTCCACGATTTTGTATCAAAGTAGAGAAAACTTGTAACGAAATCGGTGTGGCCGCAAATAACATGACCCTCAACACTGGGCATCCAGCATTGAGGGTCATACTTAAATAACCGTTTGTATTGCACTCGCACTATGCCTCAAGTCGATTGTCAACCGAAGGCTTTTATTATGTCATGAAGAATTTCCATCTGCTGCGGCGAAAGATCATTTCCTTTTTGACTTGGTGAAAGCAATTCATTACGGAGTTTAATTAAAGTTTTCTTTTGCGCACCAGTCAATCCAGAAAGAGATAGTACTTCTGGCGCATCCAGTCCTAGGAGTTCATCTGTTGAAATGCTAAATAAGGATGAAATGCTTGCAAGAACATCCAACGGAATTGCATGTGCATCACTTTCATATCCACTGATCGTGGATACAGCCTTATTTAACCGTTTAGCCAAATCTGCCTGCGTCCAGCCACGACTTTCCCTCAGCTTTTTTAACTTTTCTCCTAAATAATGCTCCATTCCCGTACACTCCCATTTTATATAAAGTGTACTATTTGAAATTTCAACATAATCGTACTATACTACATATAATGTTCGATTATGTTGAAATTTGATTGACTTGTGAGGAGCAGGGCTGTATGTTGTGTGATAAAAAGCATTCCCATGTGCAATGGAGGGATTTCAAAATGAATGTCTTGGTTTGTGATGATGACCAGCAGATCGTTGATTCTATTATTGGAGAACTCAAAAAGAAAAGCGAGGAAACGCATGTAGCATTAAGATTTTATGGTTTTTCTCAACCAAGTCAAATAAACTTATCACTTCCGTATGATATTGCGCTTCTGGATATTGATATGGGCGAAACAAATGGAATTGAGCTTGCCAGAAAGTTACGAGCAGAAAATGGAAACATTGTGATTATCTTCATTACGAATTTCATTCAGTATGCTCCAGAGGGATTTGAGGTTCAAGCCTTTCGATACTTACTAAAAGCAGATTTCTCTGCTAAACTTGATTCCTACTTTGATTCAGCCGTCCAAGAAGTGCTTCAACGGAAACAGCTTGTTACAATTTCGATAAACTCTGAAATTATTGATGTACCTGTAAATGACATTCTGTATTTAGAATCTCATCGAAGAATCATTGTTATGCACTTGTTGGACGAAAAACGCCCAGCATACCAATTTTACGGCAACATAACGGAACTATCCGAAAAAATCGAGCCACTCGGTTTCCTTCGTATTCAAAAAAGCTATCTTGTCAATATGCACTATGTCGAAATCTTTCAATACAATAAAGTCCAATTGCGTGGTGGTCTTTGTCTGGCTCCAAGCGAAAAGAATTATAATGAGCTAAAACAGAAATATTTACATTGGCGAGGTAAAAGTAGATGGATGCTTTAATCAGTTTGGTTTACACAATCATAGATTCAGTCTGCGTATGTCTGTTTTTAGACGCTTTTGCTTCGCACCGTTGGAGGGATCATAGATTTCTTGTCGGTGTAATAGTTCAAACTATTTTAATGTATGCATCCATTGAATTCAGTGTTATTGTCTTAAATCGAAACCAAATCGTCAAAATTTTTTTAATTCTACTATCCTGCTTTATTGTTGCCAGAACTCTATATGGGAATATCTCAGAAAGGTTTTTATTATTTCTTATTGTTGTAGAATATCTCTTGACTTATAGTTTATCTTTTGCAGTCGGAATGCTTGCAACTTCGGTTTGTGGGATGGATGCTCAGACGTTTCAAGCCAATAAGACTTTATCTCTAATCTATGGAAACTCTTATTATTCTGCTGAATTATTTATTATTGCACTGTTTCGTAAAATAATGCTTCAGCGCACGGCAAACAGACCAAGAAGCCATGCTCAACATTCGCAGCTGATTCTGTACTTTCTATTTCCATGTGCATCATTTGTAATGCTTGTGATCCTACTTTACGTTACAAGTGGTCACAATATAGAAGAGTTTGTTTCTGCTGGCTGTTGTATTCTCATTTTTATTTCAAACGTCGCAGTCCTCTTCTTATTGGAGCGAATGGAATATGCCGCATCGGAAAGAGAACAGCTGTTGACACTTAATCAGCAGATTCAGCTGCAATCGAAAAACATGACCTCAGCAAGCGAACTTTATTCAGCTCAAAGGAAGAAAGTTCATGACTTTCGGGCGCACCTGAATGTTCTAAATCAACTAATGAAGAGCCAAGAGTATTCTGCTGCTGAAGAATATCTTGGAAAAATTACCGAACAGCAAACAGATCGACTATTCCTTGTCAACACACACCATCCTATCTTGGATGCACTTTTCAACACAAAAGCTGCCGAAGCAACTCAAAAGAAGATCAGTATTGATTTTGAAGTGAATGATCTATCAAATCTTCCATTTGATGCCTCTGATATAGTAGTGCTTCTATCAAACCTCTTGGATAATGCCATTGAAGCGTGTCAACGGTACGATAAAGGTGACAAAACGATTCATGTCATGGCGGTTGCGCAACAAGACTTTTTTATCTCTGTCCGAAACACATCAGAACCTGTTACAATTATAAACAGTTCCATTCCAACTACAAAACCAGAACCACAGCTGCATGGTTTTGGACTTGCGAACATCCGACTGATTCTTGAAAAATACAGCGGCGAGTATACCATGTTCTATGAAAATGGGTGGTTCCAGTTCACCGCTGATATACCGCTCACTCCGATTTCGTGACAAAAAAAGTCCATTTCGTTACATTATTGTGGAAATTGTAGCTCAACTTGTGTATTCTTTCTTTCAAGAAAGTTCTTTTAATGAGGATTGTCGCAATGAAAGATTTTGCAATGCAATTAACGCAAAAGTGCGTGTCGATGGGATTGCTTGATGAATCTTATTCTGAATGGTTTGCATATAGCATCGAAAAAAGAGTGACAACCTTATTCACTTGGCTTGTGCAGTGTCTGATTGGCGGTTTTTGCTTTGGCTGGACCTTAACGATTTCATTTTCTGTGTTCTTCCTCTTAATTCGGAAATACACAAACGGTTATCATGCTGCTACTTATAGTAAATGCCTGTTCTGTTCCATTTTATTAGAAGTAGTTCTTCTTGCTTCAATCTCCTACGTTTTCCGTACAGGCTTGGCGTTGCTTTTCTTAACTATAGTTTCTGATATTACAATTTTGTATATTGCACCAGTTAACAATAAAAGCATTCACTGGTCAACAAATGAATTTAAGGCTGCAAAAATAGCTGTTCGTTGGTTATTATTGATTCTAAATATTTTCGCAATTTTGTTGGTGGGAACTCAAATCGCTCCTTCCATACTACAAGGGTTGGTCGCAGCATTGACTGCTGATGCAATAACATTATCCATTTCACGCTGTCAAAATTGAAAGGAGGGCATACAAATGAAAATTCAAGTCAAACAGTTCGCCAAAAAGAAAATTGAAGCTCTGGTGAAGAAGGATATGCAGGAGTGGCCTCCGGGTTGTGCAGGCTGGATGTATCAGCCGAAGCGTCCCTATGTACCTGAGAAGCATCTGCAAGAAAAACGAAAATAAGTTCAATCCTGAGATGGCATGGTCGCTTTCCTGTTTCAACAGCAAAAAGCACTATGCCATTTTTCTTTGTTGGTGACTCCGATTTCGTTACGAATTTTCTCCATCTTATTACAGAAATGTAGACAATATTGCTTGCTGGGTATACAGTGTAAGAAAGGATGGCACAATGCACAAATCGAAAGGAGTTACTCCGATGCAGCAATATAGCTTTGAATGAAATTCAAACTTATCCATTTAATGAGAAAGGATTGCTTATTATGAAACATAAAAAAGTATCACAGCTTTTAGCTGCTTCGCTTTCTTTCTTGATGATTGCGATGCTTTGCGTTTCTAGCGTTGCAATGGAACCTTCTATGAGAATCGGCAGTGTCACCGTTCATTCTTCGCTCTTTGCTAAAATGGCTTCTGAATCGCCGGAAAAAGATTTGATTACCCAATCCAATATTGTTAAGGCAACCGATGAAATGATTCAGTTCGAGGAAAAAACCGTTCTGGATGTTCAACATTTGGATGATGGTTCGTCCCTTACTTCCTATCGAAAAGATGTCGCAACCATTCTGCCTAGCGAATTTCCAACATCTATAAGCCCCTATGCAGATGGAAGCATCAACCAAGATTCTTGGGACTCAAGCAACACCGTACGAGCATATACTACAATTTATTATGATATTGTTAAAGACTCCGGCGATCGTTCGTATTATAAGTTGACAAAGGTTACTGGAAAGTACTATTGCAATAACTCAGCAACAAAAATTACGAGCCAAACTCTAAGAATTGGTCAAACTGGATGGACGAGTAACGGATATCGAGAGCAGACCAAGGATTTTGACATTCCTGCATCTCAGAAAAACTGGACAAAATACCCTGATTCCTCTTGGGCTGGTGTTCTGGTAGATGCAACAAATCGCGTTGGCTGCTACTATGTTGTCAATATTGCTGCAAAGACCGGAAAGACTTGGTATGTTGAAATTTCAAATAATATCCGATAACCGTTTTTGAGCAAGGAGTTTTTTATGCTACCGTTTTTTAATCAAAAAGAGTTGGTGGTTTGCTCAAATCAATCTCAATACCAAAAATACACATCTCTTTTAGAAAAAGAAGGAATCGGATATCGAACAAAAGTACGCGATTTATCATCGCCGTCTTTGTTTTCGATGGGAACCCGTGAAAGAACTGGAACCGCATTTCAAAAGGTCAATTGTCAAACAATCTACACAATATACGTTCGCAAAGTTGATTACGAACGTGCTGTTCACGTTATCATTGTTTGATTAAACCGCCAAAACCATATACGCTTTTCCTCGCCAAACAACCAGTTGCAAAGCAGATCTGATTGTTTGGCTTTTTATTTTGCAAAGGAGCGTGATGCCATGACCCAACCCCAAACTGACCTTGCCTACCTCCGTAGCGAAAAAGCCAAAGCGGAGCAGAAGCTGCGCTCTTGCTAGCACCGGGAGAAGATCCTTGAACGCCAGATGTCGGAGCCGAACCGGAGAGAGCGTGTGCATCGCCTTTGCACCCGTGCTGGAATGCTTTCTGGTCTGTCCGGGAGAACTGGCCGACGATCAGGTGATTCATTTCACTGGCTATGATGTAAAGAACATTCTGACCTATCACGGCATCCCACTGGATCAGCACGTCTTTTACAGCGGAACACTGCCGGAGTATAAGATTCCCGGAAGCAGAAAATAGTGCTATGCAGCACATCCGGGATTGTGCTATACTTGATTTACATAAACTTGTTTGTCCTAAAAAGTTGGAGGTGTTCATGGCAACACGAACCATTTGTTTTCCCATATCCGGCTATCCCTATTGCAGAGAACAGCCGGTGACATTCACATGGATAAAAGGCAGCAAGCGGCAGAATATCCGTGCCGTCCATGATGCCGTCCATATAACAGACCCGGATGTTTCGATTCTGGAAATCAGCTCTGCATCCGTTCAGCCGGAGGGTGAAGCTGTTTCTTCTTTGCGGCTTTTGCTGCATCTGGATTCTGTTGCGCAGGATGTACCCATCAGCACGGTTTTTGAGGCTGCCAAAGTATTTGAACATGGCGGGCCATTTGCTGACCTTTTGACCTGCGAACCGCCCAAGGTTCATAAAGACACCCGGCTGAGAACCAGTGGAGAGCTGCTTCGTTACTCGCTGGAAGGAAACGAGTATCCGACAGAGCCGTACATGGATTCGTTTTTTGAATGGCTCTACTGCCGTGCATTGAAGCAGTTCCCGGAAAAGGCAGCGAAGCTGAGCCGATATAATGCCTTTTCTGATATTGCTGCCGCCGCGGATTCTAAAAAGTATTATGGCGATTCCTCACGGGCGGCTGCGATTTATGTGGGACTTGCAGCGGCAGGAAAACTTTCGTGCATTGATTCCTATGAATTATTTATTGATGAGGTCTATACGGAGCCGAAACCTTTGCCCAAGTCTGGAAAATCTGAGGCTGCTTCAACAATGACACCCGAAGTTTCTGCACCAGCAAAGGAGACTCCGGCAGACGAATTGCCGCAGCCCGATAACGCAAATGCGGAAGTGATTCCGGACGCTGCGCAGATGGAGCATATCCTTGAGCTGCCCAAAGTGACCTGTCTGCTTCTCTCTTTGGCAAAAAATGCTGGTCTTTCTGCAAACAATTCCAGTGAGCTGACATATAAGGGAAAGGAATTCCTTCTTGACGTTTATCAGAAAGCGCTGAAAAATAAAACGCTCCAAATCAATATCCAAAAGAACAAAATCACATTTCCGATGGAGGAACCGGACAGCGGATTTCATGCAGTTGGTGTGTTGACCCGTTCGCCTGCTTGGGAATACGGATGGAAGTTTAACTATCTGACTGAGAATACATCCGGTGCAGAAAAGTCCGAAGTTAAAGAAAAAATCCCTCCGAAGCCTTTGACCGCATTGGAGCATCTGGAACGCTGTGGGTATAGAATCGTTCAGCAGGTCGTACCGAAAAAACTTCCGCCGATTGCCGTTCAGCGGATGGCATGGAAAACAGGCGAAGCTCTTTGCGACCCGGTAGTGGTGGATTTCTTGCAGTTTATTCGGACACATATGCAGAGTGACGGCTCTTTTTCGTTCCGTATCCCAAAGGGTACTTCTAAGAATTCGTTTGCCACACTTTCGGAAATCGCTCAGACGTGGGATAAAATGGGACTTTTTGCATCCATTGTGATCTATCCGCAGAATATCGTCTATGAGCTTGCGCAAAATGAGACTGTCCGGCATTTCCTGAGCGGGAAGTGGCTGGAACTTTTTGTGGAGCATCAGGTTCAGCAGATTTTGAAT
>PVMO01019430.1_pt1 | contig 21942 bp, 18 predicted proteins | sample 1853421 | NCBI WGS metagenome assembly PVMO01 (sample SAMN08533511, study PRJNA380276) | Human gut metagenome, whole genome shotgun sequencing project.
ACCATTGATGATGCAAGATCAAGGTCTTGATGATATTGTTATCAAAAAATTAGGCCTTGAAGAACGCCCTTGCGATATGGCTGAATGGAAAGAAATGGTTCATAAAATCTTGAACCCTAGTAAAGATATTACAGTTGCTATCGTTGGTAAGTATGTAGCGTTGCATGATGCGTATTTGTCCGTAGTTGAAGCTCTAGATCATGCTGGTATTGCTACGGGTACTAAAGTGAATATTCGTTGGATTGACTCCGAAGAACTTGATGATACATCTGTAGATCCTAAAGAGGTATTTGATGGTGTTGAAGGTATCATCGTACCTGGTGGATTTGGTTCCCGTGGTGTAGAAGGTAAAATCCGCACAATCCAATACGCTCGTGAAAACAATATTCCATATCTCGGTCTATGCCTTGGCATGCAATCTGCAGTAATGGAATTTGCTCGTAACGTATGTGGCATGGAAGGTGCTACATCTAGCGAATTCGACGAAAATGCTAAATACAAAGTAATCGACTTGATGAGTGATCAAGTTGATGTAGATAAAAAAGGCGGTACAATGCGCCTTGGTGTTTACCCATGTAAAGTAGAAGCGGGTACAAAAACTCGCGAAGTGTATGGGGAAGACCTTATCTATGAACGTCATCGTCACCGTTATGAGTTCAACAATGAATATCGTCAACAATTGACTGATGCTGGTCTTGTTATCTCTGGTACATCTCCAGATGGTCGCCTTGTGGAAAGTATTGAAGTGAAAAACCATCCATTCTTCATTGGTACACAAGCGCATCCAGAACTTAAATCCCGTCCGAATAATGCACATCCATTATTCCGCGGCTTCGTAGATGCGATTTTGGAACTAAAAAAATAGAGTAGAGCCATGGGATCTCTTTTATCTATTATAGGTATCTTTATATTAGCTGCACTCAAACTAGAGCAGTTTGTATATGGTAAATCAGGAAAAGAACAATCTACAACTGGTCATATAGCACGGAGAGGGCTTGCTAATATAGCGGGTTTAATCGCTTTTGATCATGCTACTGTGAACAGTAAGTCTGTTGTAGTACGTAAAAAGAAGAAAGATGCTCAGAAATGAGCATCTTTCTTCTTTTTTATTCATATCGAAAAATATTGGAAAAATATATCGATAAATTTAAAAATAACACTTGCAATCTTGAATGATATTTGTTATTATATAGACAAAGATAGATATAGATATAGATATAGATTTGGTGATAAGTACACCGATAATAATATAATTGTTACATTGGAACTCAATTAAGGAGGACATAACATGTCTATTATTGGTAAACAACTTCCTGAATTTACTCTAGATGCTTTCAAAAAACCTGAATTAGTAAAAGTTAGTACTGCCGATGTGTTGGGCAAATGGTCCATCTTCGTATTCTATCCAGCAGACTTCACATTTGTTTGCCCTACAGAATTAGAAGACGTACAAAACTCTTATGCAGAATTGAAAGAACTAGGTTGCGAAGTTTACTCCGTATCTTGTGACTCTGAATTCGTTCACAAAGCATGGTCTGATGCTTCTCCAAGCATTAATAAAATCGAGTACTACATGTTAGCTGATAAAAAACATGAATTAGCTGATTTCTTCGACGTATTCCAAGAAGAATCTGCTATGGCTTACCGTGGTACATTCGTAGTAGATCCAGAAGGTTTCGTTCGTACAGCTGAAATCCATGATATGGGTATCGGCCGTTCTGCTGAAGAATTGGTTCGTAAAGTACAAGCGGCTCAATTCGTAGCAAAACATGGTGACCAAGTGTGTCCTGCACGTTGGAAACCAGGTAAAGACACATTGAAACCAGGTCTTGATCTAGTAGGTAAAATCTAATTTAGAAATAACTTAAACGCTAGAATAATCTAGACAACTCCTCAAATGACAAAACGGGCGCGCATCGTTTTCCTGACGATACGGTAAGTCCCAATACCAGATGAACCCTCTCCAATTCATCATGGTAAACCTCATATAACAAACTACAAACTATACGCAAAAGGACTGGCCTTCGGGCTAGTCCTTTTGTGTTATGTAAAATAGTTAATGTATCGATATGTGTGATTGCAAGTCTAATAATAGAATAAAATAAATCAATAATATAGGCTTAGGCCAATAAATATAAGGGTTTTAAATACCCCCTTGTAAAAGTAGGAAATAAGTTCTTGCATTTTTAGATTTAGTGGTCTATAATGAAATTAATTCCTAGTGATACACAAGGTTTTATAAATGAAGTAGGATAAGTGCTTTATAACATGGGGTGTGTTAGCACTAACTTTTACAAAGAGAGGCAAGATATATGAGGATTTCCACAAAAGGTCGCTATGCATTGATGGTTCTCATCGATTTAGCAGAGGAAGGTCAGGATAAACCGGTTTCCTTGCGATCCGTTGCAGAACGACAAGGTATATCTGAGAAATACCTTGAGGGTATTGTGGCTCGTTTGGGTGCCGCTAACCTAGTGGATAGTATTCGTGGTAAATACGGAGGCTATCGCTTATCTAAAAGCCCTAAAGAGTACACTATTATTGAAATTTTGCTTGCCACGGAAGAATCCATGGCTATCATCTCCACTCTTGATGAAGGGGTGAGTACTGATACAGTAATCAATGAAAGAACTGTTGGTTTCTGGGCAGGATTACAAAACTATATTCATGATTATCTAGAAAACGTAACTCTTCAAGATGTAATTGATGGAACTTACGCTAAACTTGATACAAAATATGACAATTGGGATGGTTCTATTTAATAAGGAGTGACTATTATGTCTAATATTGCAAAATCTTTCGTTGAATTAATTGGTAAAACACCTTTGTTGGCAGCTACACGTTTTGGTAAAAAATATGGCGCAGATGCAAATATTTTTGCTAAATTGGAATACTTTAATCCAGGTGGCTCTGTTAAAGATCGTATTGCTGCAGCAATTATTCAAGCAGCTGTTGAATCTGGTGAATTACAACCAGGTGGTACAATCGTAGAAGCTACATCTGGTAACACTGGTATCGGTTTATCCGCTGTTGGTGCTGCTCTTGGCTATAAAGTTGTAATCGTAATGCCAGAAACAATGTCCATCGAACGCCGTAAATTGATGCTTGGCTATGGTGCTCAACTCGTGTTGACTGATGGCTCTCTTGGTATGAAAGGTGCTATTGCAAAAGCTAAAGAAATCGTAACAGCTACAGCTGGTGCAATCGAGGCGGGTCAATTCGTAAATCAAGCAAACCCAGCAATTCACTATAAAACAACTGGTCCTGAAATCTGGCAAGATACAGATGGTGCAGTAGATATCTACGTAGCTGGTGTTGGTACAGGCGGTACTTTGACTGGTGCAGGTCGTTATTTAAAAGAACAAAACCCTGACGTAAAAATTGTGGCTGTTGAACCAACTGATTCCCCAGTATTGTCCAATGGCAAACCTGGTCCTCACAAAATCCAAGGCTTAGGCGCTGGCTTCATTCCGGATACTTTGGATACTAATATTTACGATGAAGTAATCCAAGTAACTAACGATGATGCATTCGCTACATCTCAAGCATTTGGACATACAGAAGGTATCTTAGTTGGTATTTCCTCTGGTGCTGCTCTTTGGGCTGCTCAAGAATTGGCTAAACGTCCTGAAAATAAAGGCAAAAACATCGTAGTAATTCTTCCTGATACAGGTGAACGCTACTTGTCCACTGCATTATTCCCAGAAGTATAATAGAATATGATTGGTGAAAGCTGTGAATATGCTTTCCTAATAGAGCAAAGCCCCTCGGTAGAGGGGCTTTTTTGTGCTTAACATACTGGAGCTTTATTTTAGAGATATTTAATTTGGCATAAAGAAAAAGGAGCTACTAGGTAGCTCCTTTTATGTTATGGTATGTATTTAGTTGTTATTATCTACCGTTTTTAACGATATTGTCCATCCAGTTGAATAATTCGTCTAAATCGTAGTCACCAGAATGGTCTACATCAAATGGTGTTGCCATATCTACGTTGTACCCAAGGTTTTGAGCACGTGTACCTACGATCAATGGGATGGCTACGGATGTATTGCTATCAGCTGTACCATAGCGGATACGATAGTAGCGTGCATTTGTCGCTGCTGGAGAACCGAGATAGTTCATTGGGTTCATCATAGTAACGATTTTAGCATTTTCTACGTATACATCTTGGTTAGGTGTTGTATCGTGTAATGCAGCAGTAATTGTAAAGTGATTATTATCTGTAGCACTTGTACCGAATAGGCTATTCTCGCCAGAGTCATTAGAACGGGAGTCGAATGCACCTGGTGCTTTAGAACGACTTACAAACTGATTGTAAGCTTCCCAGTTAATATCTTTTATAGCGCCTGTTTTATTATCTCGTACAAAGTATGTATGTTTAGATAAATCAGTACCTTTAGCTTGTGCTTTATTAGCTGCATCGATGATGAATGCTTTCACATAATTTTTGAAAGTACCATTGCCATTCTTATCTAGTTTCAATACACGCCCCATAGAGTCATGCAATTGTAAATTGTTTACGTATTCTGGGAAGTGTTCACTTAGTAAGTTAGAGTATGCTACATCATCAGCATTCAAGTTTACACGTTGCGTTGTACGTTGCGGAGGAGCTGTATTGCCACCTACGTTGGCTTGAGGCAATTCACCTTGGCCCATCGTTACTTTATTGAAAGATGTAATACCTTTATAGCTCCATTCATAGGCCATATCAGCCGCATCAAGGTTTGTAATAGGTGCATAGGCAGAAACTGCATATACATTGGTTGCCGCTGTAGCAGCACCTAATGCTTGTAAATATGGTTGGAAGTCAGAGTTGTTACCAGTGGCACCTTGCAATAAGGATACAGCACCACCAGCACTTGTACCATTAGTGATGATACGATTTGCATTACCTGGCATTGTGGAATCGTTAGCATGTAAGTATGCTGTGGCAGCTTGTAAGTCAACAATAACTGCAGGCGCTTTACCGATAAAGTTGCCATCGGATGCTTTATTTGTACGACCGCGTGTAGCCGGGGAAGCTACTACATAGCCACGGGATAATGCGTAAAGAACACTATTAGGTTTGCCATTTTCCACTTTTGGAGTCATAGCTTGGCTTGGCATATAACCACCTACCGCATTTGGCATGAAGATAGGGGCTGTTTGCGTATTGTAACTATTTATAGTGCCATTGTTGAAGTATTCTTCTGGTACATAAATGTTCATGTACTGTTGATCGATATCGATTGGATTAGCCACGTAAGGGATATATTCGAAGGCGCGATATTTGATTTCCTTATTATCTACAGTAGTAGACATGGATTCATAATTCTTCACGTCGAAAGCAAGGCTAATCTTCGCAGATGTATCGGCCTGCAATGGTGGTTCTATTGGTTGAGAAAGAATATTTTTTTCTTCCGTTACACCAGCACCTTTTGTGGAAGCTTCATTACGAGCATCTACATAAGATTGAGGTAATTTATTTTCTTGAGCTTTAGCTTGTGCCTCAGCTTCGGCTTTAGCTTTTGCCTCAGCTTCAGCTTGTGCTTTAGCTTTTGCTTTTGCTTCTGCCTCAACCTGAGCTTTAGCAGCAGCTTCAGCTTGGGCTTTAGCTTTTGCTTCTGCCTCAGCTTGAGCTTTAGCAGCGGATTCAGCTTCTTCTTTTGCTAATTGCTCAGCAGCTAAACGTTCTTGCTCTTCTTTGATTGCAACTTGTCTAGCCATTTCTGCTTGTTGTGCTGCAATGCGATCTTGTTCAGCTTTGAGTGCCGCTTCACGTTCAGCTTTAGCTTGTTCAGCAGCAATACGTTCTTGTTCAGCTTTGAGTGCCGCTTCACGTTCAGCTTTAGCTTGCTCTGCTGCGATACGCTCTTGTTCAGCTTTTATAGCCGCTTGACGTTCTGCCTCAGCTTTAGCAGCAGCTTCTGCACGTTGGCGAGCAGCTTGTTCAGCAGCGATACGTTCTTGTTCAGCTTTCAAGGCAGCTTGGCGTTGAGCTTCAGCTTGTTCAGCAGCGATACGTTCTTGTTCAGCTTTCAAAGCCGCTTGACGTTGAGCTTCAGCTTGCTCTGCTGCGATACGCTCTTGTTCAGCTTTTAAGGCAGCTTGTCGTTGAGCTTCAGCTTGTTCTGCTGCAATACGATCTTGTTCCGCTTTTAGAGCAGCTTGTCGTTGAGCTTCAGCTTGCTCTGCTGCGATACGTTGTTGTTCCGCTTTCAAAGCCGCTTGACGTTGAGCTTCAGCTTGCTCTGCAGCGATACGTTGTTGCTCAGCTTTTAAGGCCGCTTGACGTTGAGCCTCAGCTTGTTCAGCAGCGATACGTTGTTGTTCCGCTTGCAAAGCCGCCTGACGTTGAGCTTCAGCTTGCTCGGCAGCAATACGTTGTTGTTCAGCTTTTAAGGCAGCTTGACGTTGAGCCTCGGCCTGTTGTTGTGCAATGCGACGTTGTTCCTCTTGGATACGAAGATGTTCTTGTTCAGCAGCTTGACGTTGTGCTTCAGCGATACGAGCTTGTTCAGCTTGCTGTGCAGCGATACGCTCTTGCTCGGCTCTTAGAGCTGCTTGACGTTGAGCTTCAGCTTGCTCTGCAGCGATACGTTGTTGTTCCGCTTGTTTAGCTGCAATACGATCTTGTTCTGCTTTTAAAGCCGCTTGACGTTGAGCCTCAGCTTGTTGCTGTGCAATCCGTTGCTGTTCCGCTTGCATAGCCATTTGACGTTGTTGTTCTGCTAGAATTGCAGCTTGACGCTGAGCTTCAGCTTGTTTCTGAGCAACCATTTGCTGATCAACTTGGTTTGTACCTGCTTGTTGCGCCGCTTCTTCTGCTGCTAATTGAGCTAATCTTTCACGTTCTGCACGTTGAATATCTCGAATAGTTAATTTTTGTTTTGCTACAACGGCTTTAGTTTGAGTTGTATTAGCAATAACTAAAGGTGTTGTAGATTCTTGTTGAACCATTACAGGAGTACGTTGTACCTGTGTCGTTTGTACTTGCTGTTTGCCATCAACTTGTTTTTGTACTGTAACAGGTTCAGTTTTACGTTGTACGTTCATCAAGCTATGCATGGCCAATGTTGGTTCCATGACAGCATTAGTTTGTTTGTTAACAACATATTGTGGTTGTGAAACAGCCCGTTGTTGATCTGATAAAGCTTTCGCAATATCGTTTACAGGTACTGGACGTACACGCGGTATTAAAGGTGTTACCTTTGGAACTGATTGTGTAGTTACAGGGGTAGGCTGAGTTGCCATAGGTCGTACGACTGGAGTAGCAATATTATTATTGCCTTGAGCCGTTGATTCAGTGGTAGTGTTCGAACCTACTAAATCATTCATGTTGAGGGTAGGGGCTGCGTGGGCAACACCACCCAACGCTGCTGCTGCAAAAAATGCGGCAGTGACCTTACGTTTCCTAGATGATTTCATGAATTACTCTCCGAACTAGAATTGAAAAAAATAATTTATAATTTTAAAATTTATTTATATTTATATAGTTTAACATAAATCGATATATTTGTACAATTTATAGAAGAATAGATGAATGCTGGATGAGTACGAAGAAGATAAACTTAGAAAAATATAAATAAATTTAAAGTACGTAGAATAGCAATCATTACTTTTATATTATCTATAATGATTTGAAATGGCATTTTTCGTATGTGTACATCTTTCTATAAAATATGATATGCTTTTTGTAATTTAACGGAATTTCAATTATAAAGGAGAGAGTATGTTTAGAAAATTCTTGCTAGCCTGTATGGTACTAGCTACTTTTACCATACAGACACAAGCGATATCGATTAATGAGTTAAATAGTTCACCACAGTTTAAAAATGTATATGAGAAAACATATTCTTATGATGATAATTCAAGTAATAGGGATATATTCTTTTTAAATACCTATTCTGTGGAAAGTTTAGAGTATGCAGCTCCACATTATAAGCTTAAAGGTACTATTTATTCTGTTAGCGAACGGACTCGTGGTGAGGCTATTACGGAATATGAATTGACTGCCACCTATAATACGAATTACTCGTTAGCTAGTCTAATACAAGCTCAGCAGAGTGTAAAACCATCACCAGCTATGTATGCAGTGATTAAGGCTGCACAAGATGAGTCTGGTATACAAATTGAATTACAAGCGGTCAAACGATACACTTGGGATGGCACTGTGGTTAATAGCCCAGCTAGATTGCTACATCAATCACGACCACTTGATCGTAGTCGTTCCGATCAAGATCTCTTTGCTATAGCAGATGCCATGTTTGTCGTTGCATATCAGCAGCATTTTGATGATATTGTGGTGAAATGAGGTGCCTTATGAAACGTTTCTTATTTTTTATGGCACTACTATGTATTTGGTGTATTTCTTTTAATTCTGTAAAAGCTGTTTCTAATGCTGAACTACAAGATACCAGTCGTTTTGAACATATCGTTTCTAAAGGTGACACAGGTGGTGGAGATGGTAAATATATTGAGTTGAGCACACTTCGAGATATATCTACCGATGCACGTACAAAAAGTATAGAGACTAAGATATACGTTGTATTACCGTCTTCTGATTTGATTCGGGAATACACAATTCGGTATGACTATAATCTAAATTATTCTTATGCCAATTTAGTAGCAAAAATGCCAGAGTTTAAACAAACTAGCTTTTACAATTATTTTTTCAAGCTTGGTTTTACAAGTGCCAAGATGAAGCAAGCCACAACGGAACCGATTGCGATGGATGCAAGGTAAAGAAGAGGGTTACCAATTGTAGGTACTACGAAGATACCGCCATGTGGAGCGCGTAGTGTACATTCGAAGAACATGGATAACGCACCAGCTGTACCAGCACCGATGATGCAAGCTGGCAATACGCGAACTGGGTCGGCTGCTGCAAATGGGATAGCACCTTCTGTGATGAAGGAAAGGCCCATAATATAGTTTGTAATACCAGATTTGCGTTCTGCTTCTGTGAAGCGGCTAGGGAAGAATGTAGTACAAAGAGCGATTGCCAATGGAGGAACCATACCGCCTGCCATTACAGCCGCCATGATACCATATTCACCAGTAGCAAGTGCGCCAGTGCCGATAACGTAAGCCGCCTTATTTACAGGACCGCCCATATCAACGGACATCATAGCACCAAAGATGAGACCTAACAATACGCGGCTAGTAGTGCCCATGGATTGCAAGGAGTCCATTAACCAGTGGTTAAGTGCAGATACAGGAGGGTTGATTACGAAGGTAATGGCAAGACCTATGAACAATACACCAAGTACAGGATAGAAGAGAATGGGTTTTGTACCTTCTAACGCTTGAGGTAAACCAGATACTAATTTTTTAACTAATAATACTAAATAACCTGCTGCAAAGCCGGCAATTAATGCGCCAAGGAAACCAGAGCCACCTTGGTTAGCCAATAAGCCACCAACGAAACCAGCTACAAGACCTGGGCGATCAGCAATACTCATAGCAATGTAACCAGCTAATACTGGCAACATGAATCCAAAGGATGCACCACCGATTTGCATTAAGAAACCAGATAAAGGTGTGCCGGAACCGAAGTTTTTAGGGTTCGCAGGATCGAATGTATCGAATAGGAACGCAAGGGCAATCAAGATACCGCCACCAATAACGAATGGCAACATGTGAGATACGCCGTTCATCAAGTGTTTGTAGATTTGACGACCTACGCTGTCAGATGCGCTAGCAGCGATTTCAGCAGCTTCACGGTCTGCCGCTGATGCTTGGTATACAGGTGCTGTGCCAGCCATTGCTTCTGTTAAAAGCTCTTCTGCTTTATTGATACCGTTCGCAACCTTTGTTTGAATCATAGGCTTGCCGTTGAAGCGTGCCATTTCTACTTGACGGTCAGAAGCGACGATGATGCATTTAGCATGAGCGATTTCTTCTGCTGTAAGAGCATCTTTAACACCAGAAGCACCATTTTTCTCAACCTTTAAGGAAATGCCCATTTCTTTGGCTTTTCGTTCTAAAGATTCAGCAGCCATGTAGGTATGAGCAATACCAGTAGGGCAACCAGTTACAGCCAATACATCGTAGTGCGGTTTATCTACAGAAATCTTAGGAGCCACTTTTTCGATAGCTTCCGTAGCTTTAGCTTCGATAGCATCGGTAATACTTGGAGTCTCTTGAGATTCTGGTTGTTTGATATATCCTTCAACGGATGGGTCAAAGTTACCTTGCTCTTTAGCTGTTACGAGTTCCAAGAAACGTTCTACAGTTGGTGCAGCGATGAGGGCTTCTTTGAAATCAGGGTCGATAACCATCATAGCTAATTGGCTCAATACCTCTACATGAGTGTCTGCAGCGCCTTCAGGGGCAGCAATCATGAAGAATAAACGAGAAGGTTGGCCGTCGAGTGCTTCGAAGTCTACGCCGTGAGGCACAACCATAGCTGCTAGGCCTGCTTCTTTTACACCTGCAGATTTAGCATGTGGTGTAGCGATGCCGTCACCAAGGCCGGTAGAGCCAGATTCTTCACGAGCGAAAACGGCTGCTAAGTACTCACCTTTATCGATGAGGTTGCCACCTTTTTCCATTAATTCCCCTAAGGTATAAATGGCGTCGGCCTTTGTAACAGGGTCCGCATTTAGCAGGACGGATTGAGGTTTTAATAAATCAGTGATTTGCATATGTGTACTCCTTGATGCAAATAAAATGTAAAACTAGTTAACTCGTACTTGTGAAAGTAATACTTCTACTTCTGCCAGTGTAGCGAGGTTTTCAGAGTAAGCGGAGGCAGAGCCACTGGAGATACCCCAGTAAAGTGCCTCTTGTAGATCCCCTGTCTTTTCAAAGCCTGTAATAAAGCCTGCTACCATGGAATCGCCGGCGCCTACAGAATTTACGAGCGTCCCCTTAGGGGCAGGGCTCGTATATACAGTGCCATCAGCTGCGACCAAGATAGCTCCATCACCAGCCATGGAGATAAGCACATGTTGTGCGCCTTTCTCTTGCAATGCTTTGGCAGCTTCTACGAGGTCCTTCTTTGTAGAAAGGGGGCGACCAAAGATTTCGCTAAGCTCATGATTGTTAGGTTTAATCAAGAACGGTTTATATGGCAATACTCGTGTAAGTAAATCCTTTGTAGCATCTACGACGATACGAATGTTTTTATGTTGTAAGCGCTCCATAATGAGCTCGTACATGTCGCTTGGTAAGCTAGAAGGAATACTGCCTGCAAGGATTAGTGTATCCTTATCTGTCAATGTATCAAGCTGTTTGTAAAGTGCTTCTAATTCGTCGTCCGAGATAATTGGTCCACGGCCGTTGATCTCTGTTTCCTCATCAGAAGCTTTCACCTTAACATTGATGCGGGTTAATCCTTCGCGGAGTCGAATGAAATCTTCTTTTACGCCGAAGCTATTGAGCTGCGTAACAATTTCTTCACCTGTAAAGCCTGCAATGAAACCGAGTGCCGTTGTATCCATGCCTAGGTTGTTGAGCACGATGGATACGTTGATACCCTTGCCGCCACCGAGAACGTACTCTTGTGTGGTGCGATTAATGGTGCCCGTCTTGAGGTGATCAAGACGTACGATATAATCGAGGGCTGGGTTAAAGGTAATGGTGTAAATCATACAAATTCCCCTTTAAGATAAATGAATTAGCCTATGATTGGTTAATCTTGTAATTAGTGTAAATTTGATTGATTTTGTAATTAACGTATAATTGGTTGATCTTGATTCCGTAGTCGTAACCAGTAAAGGAGCGGTACGAGGTATAGGAAGAAGGCGAATGGTACATAGCCAGCGGTGCTAGTACCCATCATAACTACAGGTACGTAGGCAGCGATGTTCCATGGTTGTAATGGAGCAATGACGATGCCACTATTTTCAAAGTCGAGCATCACATCTTCGTCCTGAATGCCTCGTTGTGCGTAGGTAATGCGCATAATAGAGTGGGTCATCACTACTGCAATAGCTTGACTACAACCTACAGCACCTGTTAAAAAGGCAAGACCTACGTTTGCAGCAAATACATCGCTTCGTGTTTTTGCTCGCTCTAATAGTTGTCGAATATCGTTCCAGAAGCCAACCCCTTCGAGCATGCCAGAAATGGCAGTTGCCATAAAAATGGAAAGGGTAGGGATGAACATCGTTTGTAAGCCACCGCCGTGAATGATATCTGCTAGTGGATTATAATGTGGTAGTTCAAAGCCTGTTAAGGTATACCAGCCTAAATCAGAAAGGGTAGCGCCCTGATTGGTATAAGCCAAAATTGCCGCTGCTAATGCACTAAGGCCGATAGGCCAACGGATAGATACTTTCAAAGGTAACAGACCAATGACGATGATCACAGGAATCCACAAGGTCCAATCGATGTTGAACACAAAGTGGATCGTATCAGACAGTAAGCTATTTGCATAGTTGAGAGGGAACCACTGGGATAGTATTAGGTAGAGCACTGTAGAAATAACAAGTGCTGGTAGACCATCCTTAAACATAATAGGAATGTTAGTCGATACCTTTGTATGAGTTAAGGCTGCTACGAGAGAGGCGCTAGACGATAAAGGACCATTCCGATCCCCAAAGTAAGCGCCAGCAATGATGGCACCTGCTACGATATTCTCTGGAATATTACCAGCTCTTGCCATCGTAATGAGTACAATACCTATGGTACCCACAGTGCCAAGGGCAGTTCCTAACAGCATGCTCACTAGTGCTGTTAATAAAAAGGCACAAGCGATAAAGATAGAAGGATCAATCAAGTCGATGCCTGTGGCGATAATCATAGGGATAACGCCTGCAGCTTGCCACATGGCGATGAGCCAACCGATGAGCAGGAATATTTGCATCACCACAATGGAGGTTTTAGCACCTGTCCATGATAGGTTTAGTAGTTCCTTTGGTTGGTACCCTTTGCGGTAGAACACATAAGCCATAATGCACCATACCACAATCAAGGCGTAACCAATAGCAATACCGTTAGCTACGGCGATGATAATGACGAGGATAGATATGAGTAAACCTATGAGCGACTCCGTATTTTTCGGCATTAGAGAACGGCCTTGTTGATACTTTAGAAACGCATTTAATATGAGTTGTAACCACTTCATTTTAATCAATAGGAAGTTCTGTTTCGAAGACTTCCTCAGCAGGGCCAGTCATGAGCACCGTGCCATCCTCCAAGTATGAAATATGTAATGTTCCTAAATAGAGCTCTACATCTACTTCGCGGCCTGTTAAGCCTTTTTCGAAGGACATAACAGCAGAGGCGCAAGAGCCTGTACCACATGCTAATGTAGCACCTGCGCCACGTTCCCAAGTGCGCACCTTGATATGCTTGTCGTTTATTACTTCGATATAGTTAACATTTGTATTGGATGGGAACGCATCGTGTTTTTCAAGGATAGGCCCTTGTGTTGTTACAGGTGCTTTTGTAATATCGTCGATGAACACCTCTGTGTGCGGCACACCGAGCAATACGGAGCTGACCGTTACGGTTTCGCCGTTTACGTCAAGGTCTACGTCGATAACTTTATCCATATCTACATTCATAGGAATGTCTTGAGATTTAAAGAATGGTTTGCCCATGTCTACTGTAACTAGCGTTACGATGCCATTTTCAATGGTTAAGGTAGGTTTCATTACACCGGCCAAGGTTTCGATGGTGAAAGTTTCTTTAGTAATTTCACCGTGTTCGTAAGCATATTTGGCAAAGCAACGGATCGCATTGCCGCACATTTCTGCTTCACTACCATCAGAGTTGATAATGCGCATGCGCACATCACAGGTTTTTGAAGGAACTAGAATGGCAAGACCATCAGCACCGATACCAGTACGACGATCGCAAAGGCGAATCGCCAAATCAGTATAGTCCTTGTTAGCACCTTGAGGGTCGGCAAAGAGGATGAAATCATTGCCAAGACCATGCATTTTAGTTAATTTCATAAAGTCTCCTATCAATAAGTAAGACTTTCACCATGAAGCCCGTGAAAGTCTCATATGTATATTATTATATATTCTATATTATTATATCATAAATGACCCTTAATTATGTGGTGGAACTTTATAAAATTATAGCGAAAGTAAGCGAAAAATAACCCATGTGGGACGATTAAATAGGCGGATATAAAGGGCTCTATTACTTTATTGTTTGTCAGAGAAATGATAGAATATAGAGTAATGTAGTTTATCGTAATAGAAAGAGGAACACATATGCGAATTCAAGGGATTTCTGGATCTCGTGGCGTTGCAGTAGGCAATGTATATAGATATATTCAAGAGGAAATTGTCATTCCTGATTACACTGTAGCAGAGGATAAGGTAGAAGCGGAAATTGGTAAGTTCGCTTCTGCTATGGCAGCTACCTTAAAGCAATTAGATACAATTCGTCAAAAGGCGTTGAAAGATATGGGCCCTGAAGAGGCGGCTATTTTCGAAGCTCATATGCAAATTGCGCAAGACCCATCCTTGTCTGATGGTATTAAATCCCTCGTTGAGACTAGCCATACTAATGTAGTGGCGGCTACCGCTCAAACTATTGAAACCTTTGCGAATATCTTCCTTGGCATGGAAGATCCATATATGCGTGAACGCGGTGCAGATATCAAAGATATTGGTGATCGTTTGATGCGCAATATGTTAGGTATGAACCCACGTGGCTTATCCCATATTTCTGGGGAGGTTATTTTGGTGGCTCATGATTTGGCACCATCTGATACGGCCTCTTTAGATAAAAATGTGGTTAAAGGCATTGTAACAGCTGCTGGTGGCCCTACATCTCATGCAGCTATCATGGCTCGTACATTGGAAATTCCTGCTGTTATGGGTGTTGGCGATATTGAAGGATTCGTAGATGGCGAGAAAGCAGTTGTACTTGGTACAGATGGTATTGTGGAAACAAATCCATCTGATGCGGATTGGGCTGAATATACAAATCAAGCGGCTGCATACCAAGAGGAATTGAAACGCTTGCGTGAATCTGCTAATCTTGAAGCAAAAACAACTGATGGTCATCATGTAGAATTATTTGGCAATATCGGTAAATCTAAAGATGCTAAACATGCTCTTACAATGGGCGCACAAGGTATTGGCTTATATCGTACAGAATTCTTGTACATGGAAAACGACGAGTTGCCAACAGAAGATGTGCAGTTCGAAGAATATAAAAAAGTTGCAGAAGATATGCAGGGGCAGCCTGTTATCATCCGTACCATGGATATCGGCGGTGACAAGGAGTTGAAATGCCTTGATTTGCCAACTGAAATGAATCCATTCCTTGGTTATCGTGCAATTCGTATTTCCTTGAACCGTCCGGATATCTTTAAAGTACAATTACGTGCGTTATTGCGTGCTAGTTCCTTTGGCGATATTCACATCATGTACCCTATGATTGCTTCCGTAGAAGAAGTGAAACAAGCGAATGCTATGCTCGAAGAATGTAAGGCAGAACTTACAGCTGAAGGCAAAGAATTCAACAAGGATATCAAGGTTGGCATTATGATCGAAGTACCAGCGGCGGCTGTTATTTCTCCAATTTTGGCCAAATACGTAGACTTCTTCAGTATCGGTACAAATGATTTATGCCAATACACCTTGGCGGTAGACCGTATGAACGAGTCTATTGGTTCTCTATATCAACCATTGCATCCAGGTGTCTTACGTCTTATCAAGCATGTTATCGATGCGAGCCATGAACAAGGTAAAATTACAGGTATGTGCGGTGAACTAGCTGGTGACCCTGTAGCCACAATGATTCTATTAGGCCTTGGCCTTGACGAATTCTCTATGACAGCGTCATCTATACCTCTTATTAAGAAAATCTTGCGTTCCGTTTCTAAAGCAGAATGTGAAGAGGTGGCTAATAAAGCGCTTGCTATGGATACAGCTGAAGAAATTACAGAATATGCTAAATCTGTACTAGCCGAAAAAGGTTTACTATAATTCTGTATAGATTAAAGATAAATGGTAAGCGAATCAGTATATAGTAAATAACTTTTAATATACTTGAATTGATACGCTTATAATTGATACAATATATCTATTAGAACATAAGAGATAGGCTCTGCCTATCGAGATAGAAAGAGGTTACCATGAAAGAATTAACAGTAGAAATTACAAACGAATCTGGTTTACACGCTCGTCCTGCTACAGCTTTCACACAATTGGCTGCTAAATATGCTTCCAAAGTGACAATCGCTGCTAACGGTAAAATAGCTGATGCTAAATCCATTTTAACTGTATTGACTTTGGGCGCTACAAAAGGCACATCTGTTACATTGACAGCTGACGGTGCTGACGAAGATGATGCACTCGCTGCATTGAGCGAATTCTTAACAACTAACCACGACTAATACTTTGTGGTAATATAAAGGACTCTACGAATGTAGAGTCCTTTTTTCTTGAGCCATATATGATGGATGTTTTAATCAGATTTGATTTCTATTTGCTTTTTCGGGGGATCTTCGCGATTTAATAGAGCCTTGTTTTTGGTAAAAAAGAAGAGGCCTCTTAGCCTCTTCTTTATTTTCCCATGTTTGCAAAACGCTCTACAGCTTTTGTAAAGTCGCTAATGGTTTTCTCTACGTCACCGTGTTCGATACCATCTCGCACGCAGTGGTTGATATGTCCTTCAAGAACTACTTGACCTACTTTATGTAGTGCAGATTTAGCTGCATTAATTTGGCTCAACACATCTTCGCATGGAATGTCTTCTTCAATCATTCGATCAATAGCTTGCACTTGACCAAGGATTTTACGCAATCGACGATGTAGATTTTCGGAATCCATACATTGTTTCATAATACTCCTCCAATGGGCATGTTTTTATCATCTTTACTATTATACTCCATGTAAAGTTTATAATACAACTTAATAAGTATACCTAATATGAATAAAATCTGTATATGTAGATATACGCTTGGTTATAAATAGTAAGATTCTCTCTTTTATATTGTTAGAATTCTTTTCCTAACAGCTATATAGCAAGGTCTATACATATCTTCTTCTTGATTGATGTGATACAATACATTTAATACACATTATAGTAGTATATGTATATAAGGCGTTGTATATACTGTTAGTTAATAACTGTATGTATACTATGGTCCTTTATGAAATAGGTGAAAGCAATGAAAGTGTTTCGCTACCTTCGAAATCTAGTGGTGTTCGTGGTGGTCATCATATTGGCCATGTTTATATATGACGGATACCATAGCTTTCAAGGTGTAGATCGTGAAAGTAAGGCTCACACAACTGTTGAAAAACGCATAGAACAAAGTGAAGATACCCTCAGCCGTACGGATCGTATCATACGAATATTTACATTTAAAGAAAAGGTAGAGGCGGCCCTTAATCAACGTGTTTCTAAAGAACACTGGGTGAAGGGTGATGTCATTCCAGAATATACAAAGAATGCACTTATCGCCATTGAGGATAAGCGGTACTATAAACATGGAGCTATTGATGTGCTCGGTATTATTCGCGCCTTTTATACCAATACTATAGCAGGTGAAACTGTAGAGGGGGGTAGTACTATTACACAGCAAGTAGTAAAAAATCTCTTCCTTTCATCAAAACGCATCATGAGTCGTAAGGTAGAGGAAGCAATCCTTGCTAGTGAAATGGAACATTACTACTCGAAAGAAGAAATACTCACTATGTATTTAAATACTGTGTATTATGGTCATAATTACTACGGCATTTACGAAGCTGCTCATGGCTACTTTGGAACGAGCCCAAGCCGATTGACATTAGGGCAAAGTGCACTCCTTGCAGCACTACCTAATGCACCATCTTATTTGGATCCCTATACGAACTATAAAGGGGCTAAGGCTAGACAAAAACTGGTACTTGAACAAATGGTAGACCAAGGCATGATTACACAAGCGGAAGCGGACTATGCATACCAACAAGACTTGGGCCTTGTGGATGAATAATTGGATATATTTTATAATCTCTGTTTGCTAATGAATAATTAATTGGCGAACAGAGATTTTTTTGCTACATTAGTAATAATAGATACATTTAGAGAGAGTTTTGAGTATTAGGAGCATAATTATTGGATAATATTGAATTAAAGCAGTATGAGGAAGGCAATTTTTTATCTATTTATATTGGAGCAAAACCTATTATTAAGTTTGCTATGCTTCGATTGGAGAATTTTATATCCTATTATTTAAGAGGTCCTGGAGGATTAGATTATAAGTCTGAAGCACTTGATATTGATTCCTATGCCCGTGAAATCTTTTATATTGAACAAACAGATGCTAATAAATTTGAAAACTGGACAGTTTACTACGATGATGAACATGATTGTATGACTGTAAGGCATTGTTTTTGGGATAAAGCGTTAGATAGAGAACAAATAATGACTGATGAGTCTTTGCGAGTTGCTGTTAGAGAGCAATACATTGTGGATTCAATCCCACATATTCAAAATGAGACCGTTATAGGCGTAAATGAAATAGATAAAAATAATATTTTAAATAGTATAAATGCTTTCGATACAGCGATATCTAAGATAAATATATTAAAGCTATTTAGCAATGTAGACTACAGTACAGGTGATTATAGAATTTCTAGGTCTTATGATTTAGATGTTCGTATTGAAGCGATTATTAATGAAGCCCAAAATGAGCTTTACTCGGTTATAGGTGAAATTCAGTCTTTAATAGTTAATACTTTAAAAGCATCAATAAATACAACTACAGATTATAAGATAGCTTTAGATTACCAGTTTTCACCTATTGATATTAAGTAAGAATAGATAGTCCATCGTAAGAAATGAAGCTATGTCTAGTATTAAATCACTGAATATAGCTTTTGTATTATATTAGTTCGGAATCGAAATATATTACTAAATTGAATAAAAATAATGCTTGCATTTATAATTATACAGGTGTATACTATTTTTTGTCAGAAAGAGGGAATGACCGTTGAGCTAGATGCCACGGTGCTTTCACAATTATCTGATATAATATTGATTATATGAGTTTAAATACATAGTAAGTTTTTTATGAGGTGTTATCATGGGTAAAGCAAATAAAGTAGTACTCGCATATTCTGGTGGTTTAGACACATCTGTTATCATTCCTTGGTTAAAAGAAAATTATGGCGCTGAAGTTATCGCCGTATGCGTAGACTTGGGCCAACCTGAGGATTATGATGCAGTTGAGAAAAAGGCAATCAAATCTGGTGCTTCTAAAGCGTACATTGTTGATGCTAAAGAAGAGTTCGTAAAAGATTATGTATGGCCAACAGTAAAAGCTGGTGCAGTTTATGAAGGCAAATATTTATTAGGTACATCCTTCGCTAGACCTTTAATCGGTAAAATCCTTGTAGATATTGCTAAAAAAGAAGGCGCTGATGCTATCGCTCACGGTGCGACTGGTAAAGGTAATGACCAAGTTCGTTTCGAACTTGCTATCAAAGCATTGGCTCCTAATATGAAAATCATCGCTCCTTGGAGAGAATGGGATTTGAAATCCAGAACAGACTGCATGGAATATGCAGCTAAACATGATATTCCAGTTGTAGCTACGAAATCCCATCCATATTCCATGGACCAAAACGTATGGCATTTGTCCCATGAAGGCGGCGATCTCGAAAATCCAGCAAATGCTCCTAAAGATGATGTGTACTTGGTAACACATACTCCTGAACAAGCTCCAGATGAAGCTGGTTATGTAACTGTATCCTTCAAAGATGGCGTACCTGTAGCAGTAGATGGTCAAGAAGGTACTCCTTTACAATTGTTAGAAAAACTCAACGAAATCGGTGCACACTATGGTGTAGGCGTTGTAGATATCGTTGAAAATAGATTAGTAGGCATGAAATCCCGTGGCGTTTATGAAAACCCAGGTGGATCCATCATTATGTATGCTCACAGAGAACTTGAATACCTTTGCCTCGACAGAGCTACATACCACTACAAAGAACTTATTGCTAACAAATACGCTGAACTCGTATACGATGGCATGTGGTTCGCACCATTGATGAGCGCTTTGCAAGCATTCGTTGATAAAACTCAAAAAACTGTAACTGGTGAAGTAAAACTTAAATTGTACAAAGGCAACATTATCTCTGCTGGTGCAACATCTCCATACTCCTTGTACAGCGAAGATTTCGTAACATTCGAAGAAGATGATGTATACAACCAAGCTGATGCGGCTGGTTTCATCAACTTGTTCGGTTTACCTCTTAAAATTAATGCATTGATGAAAGAAAAGGCAGGTAAATAATGGCTAAATTGTGGGGCGGGCGTTTCACAAAAGGCACTGATAAAGCGGTAGAGGATTTTACATCCTCTATCGCTTTTGATGCGCGGATGTACGCCGAAGATATTGCAGGCAGTAAAGCACATGCTACAATGCTGGCAAAACAAAATATTATCTCCGACGCAGATCGGGACGCTATTGTTGAGGGCTTAACAAAGATTAAAGGCCAAATCGATAAAGGGGAGTTCCCATTCTCCGTAGCTCTTGAAGATATTCATATGAATATTGAAAAGCGCCTAACCGATGATATCGGCGAAGCAGGTGGTCGTTTACATACAGGTCGTAGCCGTAATGACCAATGTGCAGTAGATTTACATATGTACGTGCGTAAAGCCGTAGTAGAAATGGGCGAGCTCATCGTAGATATGCAAAAAGCCCTCATCGAAACGGCTGAAAAATACAGCGATGTTATCATGCCCGGCTATACGCATTTACAACGGGCACAACCTGTATTGTTTGGTCATCATATGATGGCATACTTCTCTATGCTAGAACGCGACTTTGACCGTTTGTTGATGGTCTTCAAACACGCAGACATCATGCCACTTGGGGCAGGGGCCTTAGCAGGTTCTACATACGGTATTGATCAAACCTATACGCAAAAGCTACTCGGTTTCTCCCGTATTTACGAAAATAGTATGGATGCCGTATCCGACCGTGACTATGTAGTTGAATTCTTGTCCTTTGCATCTCTTGTGATGATGCATTTGAGCCGTCTTAGCGAAGAATTGATTTTGTGGTCTACCAATGAGTTTAATTTTATTGAACTCGATGATGCTCATTGCACAGGCTCTAGCATTATGCCACAAAAGAAAAATCCTGACGTATGTGAACTTGTTCGTGGTAAAACAGGTCGTACCTATGGCCACTTGTTAGGTTTATTAACTACATTAAAAGGCTTACCACTTACATATAATAAAGATATGCAAGAGGATAAAGAGGGTATTTTTGATGCTATCGATACAGTACACTTTGCATTGTCCATTAATGCGGCGATGGTCCGTGGTATGAAGGTCAATGGGGCGCATATGAAAGCTGTCCTTGATGATGACTTCTCTAATGCTACAGATATGGCCGATTACCTTGCGAAAAAAGGCGTTCCATTCCGTGAAGCTCACGAAATCGTAGGTAATGCTGTACATCATTGCATTGAAAAAGGTTGCGTATTGCTTGATTTATCCGTTGAGGATTTTAAAGCTATATCCGACCATTTTGATGCAGATATACTTGATGCTATTTCCATCGAAGCTTGCATAGCTGGCCGTAACAACTATTCTGGTACAGCTCCAGAATGTGTGGAAAGACAACGGAACAATGGTAAAGCTGTTATCGCCGGAGAAGAAAAACAAATTGCTCAGTGGAAAGCAATTGTTGAATCTGTGCAAGCATAACTGCTTTAGTAAGCCTAATGTTTTGATTTAGTGTCACATACTGTACGAGAGTAACATTCAGAGTAATCATTACTTGTGACATTGAAAATTTAAGATCGATATACATATAAGTCTTATGTTAAAGCGCTTTATATTAACCTTTAAGCTTATGTGTATATCGATTTTTTTATTTGAATGATAGATAATTTCTAGAAAAGAGTTATTCTAATTGATAAATTACTATTAAAATGGTGTAAATTTATGTACGTATACAGTGGACTGCTAGAAAACAATAGTCTTGTACTACGACACTATAACCATGATAGATAGTAAAAATCACATATATACACAGAA
>PVMO01019564.1_pt1 | contig 21921 bp, 18 predicted proteins | sample 1853421 | NCBI WGS metagenome assembly PVMO01 (sample SAMN08533511, study PRJNA380276) | Human gut metagenome, whole genome shotgun sequencing project.
CAACTTACGTTGGGCGGCTTTTTTATATGTGTAAAAAAATACTCAACATATAAGATATACTATAATCAATCCCAAAGCTTATTGTTTTTATTGTGTTGTATAGGAGATTAACTATGGAAACTTTAAAAGAAAGACTTATTACTGTTAAAGACATTAAAGCTGAAATTGAAAGAGCTAAATTAGAAGTACCAAGAGAAGATGAAGATTTTGATGATCGATATGATCGATTACATGCAGAATGGGCTATTAAAGGTTTAAAGAAATATAGAACTGAATTAAAGAAAGCCTTTGCAGACAAAGAACAGTTTAAGGATTGGGTAATAGACCTATGGGGGAATGTAGATACTTTTATTGCTGTAATTAATGAAGAATTACGTTTACGCTCTATTGAGTCAATTCGAGAAGCATCCGAATGCGGTGCATTGATGAAAATTTATATTTCATCTGAACATGGTCCAAGAGATAAAGCTGAAAAAATGGTAAAACGAAACTTAGAGGAAGCATTGGAAGAACATGATCAAAGAATAATTAATATCTTTGATGTAGAACTGGTACCACTGTTGCAATGGAATGAAGAGTTACTTGAAATGAAGACCTTTTTAACAAATGATTTCTACATGAAAGGAAGATTTACAGACGAATTAAAAGAGATCTATATAAATGTATTCACCTTACTAGATAGAAACCTAAGTGAAGAGGTTGAGTATAGTGATGCACATTCATTTGAGTATTATGTAGATCTAGAAGATGAATGGGAGTATCTGTATTTGGATGATTTAAATCCTGTAGAAGAACTATTAGCTATATTGCCTGGTAGTCCTTATGAATGTGATGTTATGTATTATGCGAATTCAATTAATTGTAATATCAAGAATAAGCATGTAAATACATTTAATGAAAAAGGTAAAGAGCTATATAATTCTTTGATTTGATAATAGTAATAGTATTAATTTATATGAGTTTAGGTCTGTTTGTAGTTAAGCGGTATATTATTTAAGGAAGAATAAAGTTAACAACCTCTAATTAATGTAAAGAATATTAAATGCAAAATGAGAGAAACAGAATTATAAGAAAGGAAATAAAAAAAGTTATATAAGAGATATTATGATTTACTAAAAAATTGGTTAGTTAATTGATATAAGACGAAAAAAGGCTACATATGAATTTATGTAGCCTTTAATGATTTTGGATTATGAGCTTTAGATGAATTCTTTTATGAAGATTTTATGAAAAATTAAATATATAATAATATTTTATTGGTAAAATATGGTAGGAAATGTACTCATAATAAATGAAAAAAGAATGAGTATATCTGCGATTGGTTTTGTAATTCATGTAATCAATTGAAAAAATTCAATAAGATTTATATATGGTGGAGTGTATGAATAGAAAAAATATTATTTGGGAAACTACTGTAAATACAGATTTTTTTAGAAATCATAAGAATTTACAGATTTGTATATTGGGAGATTTGGTTGAGGATCAAATTAACAATCCTGATTTTATTGATAATAATAATAAAATAGAATTACACGAAGTTTTAGAAAATAAACATATTATAGAAGAAAAAATTATAGAAATAGAAAACTTAAATAAATGTATTACTGATGAACGGAGTAAGTATGAAGATTTATTAGAAGAGAAAAATCAATCACATGCTGATTTTGAACAATATAAAAAGGATACAGAGTTTAAACTAAGTAAACAAAGTAAAGACATTAATAAGTTAGAAAAAGAAAAAAAAGAACTGGAAAACGATATTATTCGCTGTGAGAGCAATAGCAAAGCCTTGAAAAAACAATATGAAAATGAAGTAAAGGTTCTAAATGAATCTATTGCTTCATTATCAGATGAATTGAACAGTTTGTTTAAGAATATTAGAGAAATATATGGTAAAGTTATGGATTTAGACACTAAATATCTTGATGAATTAGTGAAACCAATTAATTTAGATGATTTTGAGACTTTTTTAATAAGTAGTGTTTCTAGTGGGGATGCGTTACGTAGAATATGGTCTGTTGCAAAAATTGCTATAAAGTCTAATGATATAACTGCTTATGAGATTTTATGGAAGTATTTTGAAGAAATGGTTAAACTCCATAATAAATTTAAAGGAGAAGAAATTTTTTCTATTGATACAGTTAATATCGGAGACACGTATTCCGTACATGATCATGAAAGTAAAGATGAAACCATATCATTTGGTCATGTATCTAAAATATATATTTTGGGGTTTACTAATAAATTACAAGGTAAAAAAATAGAAAAATCCTATGTATTAGTGAAAGGATAATTTTTGTGATGGTAAGACCTTTTAAAGTTGCTTTTTATGATATTAAAAATCATTATGAAAACACTAAATCAAATGATATTGATAATGTAATGAAGGAAATAATTACTACAGTTTTTAATAAATGCTTAGTTGTAAATTGAAATTGAACACATAAAAAATCCATATTAGTACAAGTGATAAGATTAGAGTATCAAATTCGCAATCAATCACGAGGTACTAATATGGACTGCTCTAATCTTATCACATCATTGCGCACAAACAAACACTTAAATTTAGAGGAGCGCTTTTATCTTGAAAAACGCCTTCTTGCTGGTGATCCTATCAATACTATTGCCAAGGCATTAGGACGCTCTAGAACTACGATTTATGCTGAGAAAAAGCGTGGAACAGTGGTTCAAATTAAACAAAACAAGGCTGTTCTTATGTATATAGCAGATTGCGGTCAGCTTGCCTATGAAAGAACCCGCCAAGGTTCTTTCAACACTTTGAAAGCAGGTTCTATTGAGCCCTTTTTATCTTGGGTTGAAAACAAGGTAAGAGTCGATAAATGGTCCTTAGATGCTGCTGTTGGCTACGCCTTACGTAAGGGTTTGTTTGTACGCAATGAAATGGTGTGTACTAAAACTTTATATAACTACCTTTACCAAGGCATTTTAGGTCTTAAACCAATGGATTTGCCTTGTGTTATTCGCCATTCTCATAAGAAGCGACATAACAGGCAACACAAACGCAAGTTAGGTAAATCCATTGATCTGCGTGATGAATCTGTTGCTACCCGCGAAGAATTTGGTCATTGGGAGCTAGATACGGTCCGAGGAATAAAGAATAAAAGCGATGAAGTAATTGTTTCATTGTTAGAACGCAAGTCTCGCCTATATGTAGCCTTACGTTGTCTATCCGCTAAAGCTGTGGATGTAAAAATGACATTAGAAAATTGGTTGGAGTCTCTTAAGGCCGTTTCCGATGTATCCATGTTATGTAAAACTATTACGGCTGATAATGGCCGTGAATTTGCAGACATAAGTACATTAGAAACAGAGGATTTATCTATTTTCTTTGCTCACCCGTACTCGCCTGGGGAACGCGGTTCAAATGAACGACATAACGGACTATTACGCCGCTTTATCCCAAAAGGAACGCCCATAAAGGCTGTGTCAGAAGAAACGATTCAGCGGGCGTTACATTGGTGCAATAATTTACCCCGAAAGCTGTTGAATTACAAAACGCCTCAAGAAGTCTTCATTGAAGAAGTTAATAAAGTTATGGATTTACAGAGTGTTCAATTTCATATTGCAATTTAAGGTTTTTAATAAATCTATTGAAATTGAAATTCCCCAAATATCACAGAGTGAATCATTTTTTCATCTACTGACTAGTTTTAGTAAAAATAATAATATTTTTGAATATAAAAAAGTTCAAAAATTAAAATCTGAGTTATTAGAAGAAAATCAAGATGATGAGGATTGAGAATTTGCAGATACTATTTTCGTACCTAAGTACGAATTTAAAAATAATTGTGCTCTTGTTGAACGATATAAATATTTTATTGATCAATTAGATATTTATAGAAAAGAGCATAAAAATAGTGCAATGGATTTTTATCATGAGTTTGTATCTATAAAGAATAAACGAGAAAAAGATGTATTTCAAATAACTAGTATCAGAGATGGTCTTGGGAGAACAGTCAAGAATTATTTTGAAACGATATGTCCGTTCGCTTCCGAGCATGATAGAAGTAATATATTTTGTAATATTTACCGATATTTTGAAATTTGTCAGCCAATAGCATTATCTGATGACGAGTTTATTGAGTTTAAAAGACTTATGATGACTGCGTATGATAAAGATAGTAATACGCTATACACTTTAAATTATTCTGATGCCGATATAATTAAAACGTATCTTGTTAACTTTGAGTTTGATAATTCTAATTATGTGTTTCTTGATACATTACTAGGTGATAATATTCCAAAGTCATGGTGTCAAGAAGAAATATTAATTAATAGTAATATTTTTATAGTTGATCTTAAATTAATTGGTGAGCTATGGCTTAATGGTAATATCTCTGGAAAATCTCTTATTGAATTATTAAATCTATCTGAATTAGAAGTTGTCGAGTCTGCTGTTATTGATATTCTCAATAAACATGGTTTGAATATTAATGATTTAATAAATATATCAAGAGAAGCTATAGAAAATATTTATTTAAATATAGATAGAAATCGAGCAAACATGCAGGGAGAAAATCAAACTGTATTATATGACCCTAATAGAGGGCATTGGGAAGTTTTTGAAGATTCTATCGAGTATTCTTTTAGAGAAAATACTACTGTTGATAATGGGTTTTATGCTCGTAACCCCATATTAGATATAAAAGAAGGGGCTGTTTGTGCTATAGATTTCGGTACTAAAAGTACAGTAGTAGCAATTCGAGATCAAGAAGAACGTTTAGTTCGAATTGGTACAGGTGATTACTATTCAGAGGTCCGCGAAACAGATTATGAAAATCCAACAACAATTTATTTTGATGACTTTTTAAATTTTATAACTGCATATGAAGCTAGAGCAGGTCGTCCATTTACATTATGGAAAGATTTGAAAATATCACATGAAGCTGAACAACGATTTTACAATGATATCACAAATGAAGATAACTTTTATGCTACATTTAATGAGCTAAAGCAATGGGCTAATGATCCACTTCGTTATCAAATTATTAGAGATCGAAAAGGAAAAGAAATTAATTTAGTACCATATGAAAAACTTGTAACTGATAATAATTTTGACCCAATAGAATTATATGCTTATTATTTGGGTTTATATATCAATAATATGAATAATGGAATATATCTTAATTATGTTCTGTCATTTCCGGTTAACTATGGTAAAGAAGTTCAAGATAGATTATTGAATAGCTTTACAAAAGGATTAAAAAAATCACTACCCTCAAGTGTATTATCTAATGATGAAGTCATGGAAGATTTTGAAGTATATGCAGGGGCCAGTGAACCAGCAGCTTATGCCATTACAGCTTTAGAAAAATATTCGTTGGAACCTTGTAATGATAATGAAGTTGCATATGGTGTATTTGATTTTGGTGGTGGTACAACTGATTATGATTTCGGCATCGAAAGAAAGCCTTTAGATGGTAGACGTAGGTTTGAATTAACTCAATTCGGAAAAGGAGGGGATCCATATTTAGGTGGTGAAAACTTATTACAATTGATAGCTTATAAGGTTTATTGTGAAAATAAACTTGAAATGCTTAAAAATCGTATACCTATTGTTCTTCCACATAAAGCAAATAGAATTCCAGGTTTTGAAGTATTAGTAATGGATCATGATATTGCTACTAAAGAAGCTTATTCGAATATGAGAGTATTAATGCATTTATTAAGACCTATCTGGGAAGAAGCAAAAGGTGCAGAAGAAGAATTTAATGAGGAATCTAAAGTAGTAAGGTTATTTTCTAGTGATACAAGTGATATGAAGGGTGTTGATATCACTTTAAAAATTAATATTGATGATTTAAAAAGTTTGCTAAAAGAACATATATCGATTGGTGTTCAAAACTTTATTAGTCAGATGCATGCAGTGTTTAAAAAGAAAGATTTGAAAACATATCCAATTCATATTTTCTTAGCAGGAAATTCATGCAAATCCACAATATTACAAGAAATATTCATAGATTCTTTAGTTAAATCTATTAAAGAATTTATTACTACTCATGATGAACAACCTGATGTTGAAACATTAGAATTATATAAACTATATCCACCTTTAGGAATACAGTTTGATATTAGTAGTATAAAGAAATCATTTCATGATGATGATTTAACTATATTAAATCAATTATTAGTAGATTCAACTAATCTTGAAGAGTCTAATAGAGATACTCCTTCTGATCAAAAAAGAACTGGTAAGACCGGAGTCGTTTTTGGATTATTGCGTAGTCGTAAAGGTGGAAAAGACGTCCGTATTATTAATGAAAATCTTACAGATATTAATGAAATTAAATTCCCATTTTATCTTGGTGTAGAAGGTGATAATCGTATGTTTAAAACGGTTATTTCTATTGATGTTCCTTACAATACATGGGCTCCTTTTGACTGGGCGGATGAGAAAAGATTTGAATTGTATTATACAGTTGATAATAGAGCGTTATATGATAACACTTTGCCAATTAGTGAGACCTCATTAAAAGTATGTAAGATTGATAAAGCTGATATTAATGAAGACCATAAGATTTTTATTAGAAAAATTGGAATTAATCTAATTGAGTATGTTGTAGTAGATACAGATTTTAATGGTGATACTACAAATCTTCATGTATATAGTAATGTGATACTAGGATAAACGATGAAAGAAAAAATTGATAATATTATAGAAAAAGGTCATTCATATCTGAATTCAATCAGTCAATATGATGAACAAAATGTATTAAATTTATGTTCAGATGATGAGTATATAAATTCAGATATTGATGAATATTTAGATGGCGAACAATTAGATCTTCGTAATTTCTTTTTATATCGAATTGATGAAATTGTGTTTTCAAAGAAAGATGGACCACGTCGAGAGGCAATGGAAAACGTTTTATCTTCCTTTAGAAATTATCAAGATGTTAATTTGATTTACATGATTTTAGGAGATAAAGATAAAGTAAATTTTTATATTGGTGTTTCTAAAAACTTACATTTACAGGATTATATTTATTCTACTGGCCTTGCACTAAAAGACTATGCTGATGATATTTTACAACCTAGTATAAAAGGTAACTTTGTTGGTAGTACAATTACAAAAATAGAGCCTAAAGAAAAGGAACGAATATTACAAAGACTACAAAATGGTAGTTACTCTGGACTTATTAATGGTATCCCTGGTTTTATAGATGAAAATAATGGAGAAAAAAGTGATTTTCAAGGCGTTGAGCGCCTTGTAGATACCATGGTAGGCAATGAATTTGGATTAGTTGTTATTGCAACTCCATGTAAGGATATTGATATAATTCAGTTTAATCGTAATATCATACAAGTACATGATACATTAAGCCCACTTTCTAAATATTTAATTCAGTCATCAGAATCCACTCAAACTCAAGAGGGAACTGAAGAAAACTCTACTAATAGTAGAGCAATTGGATTATGTACCAATAAGGATTCTATATCTATACACTCTAAAAGTAAAATAACTGGTCATGATCATAGAACGGATAATAATAAACAGAATAATTCAAGTAAATCTCAAACAAAAGGTATACAAAAATCTGAAAATATAGCAAAATCGTCAAGCTATGCAGATTCCCAAAATACTTCAGAAAATAATATTAAGAATCAAAATAGTAGCAGTTCAACAAATAAGACTAAAACTTTAAGTTTTAGTAATGATGATAGTACTTCTTACCAATATAATGAATCAGATAGCATCAATGATTCACAACAATGGTCTGTTACTTCTTCCGAATCGGTTAGTGATAATAATTCAGAGTCTAATAATACGATTGATACAACACAAAAATCTTTTCAAAAGAGTACTTCAATAAATGATAATCTTTCATATTCTGAACGTAAAAGTAAACATGATAGTAATTCAACGCAATTTTCAAGGTCTATTGAGCTAGAAAAAAAATCAGTTTTAAATTGGCTTAAATATATCGATGATGAACTATTGTTGCGAGTTGATGCCTCTAGAGGTAAAGGATCCTATTCTGTTGTTAGTTATTTATTTGCAGATAAGACTAGAACAACTTTATTCAGATTGGCAAATTCTATTTTGGGACTTTATGGTGGTGATAAAGGAAATATAAACCCATTACAGTTTATAGAATTTCAAAAACAACAATCGAAAGAATTGAATAATATTAAATTATGTTTATCCAATTTACAAGTTCCATTATTAGATTCATCTACTCCTATTTGGAAATCAATCTTTTCTAAAATTACCTATACTGCACTAGGAAAAGAATGTTATGGAACTTGGCTGAATACCGATGAATTAGGGCTTCTCATGGGGATGCCTAGAAAGGAAGTCTTAGGAGTATCTACAAGGGATGAAGTGGAATATGGATTAAATGTAGATCTTCCAGGAGAAAATCGTATTAATGAATTTATTAAAATTGGAAGATTGATTCATCATGGTGACATCAAAAATACACCTATACATTTAAAAAAAGAAACTTTAAAAACGCATACATTTATCTGTGGAGTAACAGGAACAGGTAAGACCACGACATGTCAAAATATATTATTACGAGCAGAACTACCATTTTTAGTAATAGAACCTGCTAAAACAGAATATAGAACATTAGCTAATAAATTAGATAAGGAGAAGATTTATTATTTTACACTCGGAAATCAGAATGTTGCTCCATTTTATATAAACCCTTTTGAAATTTTTGAAGGTGAGTCTATTACAAGTCGGGTAGATATGATTAAGGCCACCATGCAGTCAGCTTTTGATATGGAGGCGGCGATGCCACAGTTAATTGAAGCTGCAGCATATGATGTATATAAACGTAAAGGTTGGAATATAAATAATTCAACATGGATAAATCCTGACACGAATAAAATAGATGATCCTTTTAAAGCAGATAGTTTTGCATTTCCTACTTTGAGCGATTATATTAATTCTATCGAACTTGTAACTAAAGAGCAGGGGTTTGGTGATAAAATGGAAGCCGAATATTTAGGCTCATTGAAAGCACGTTTACAAGCTTTATTAGTAGGAGCAAAAGGGATGATGCTTAATACTCCTAGAAGTATAGACTTTAAGAATTTAGTTAAACAAAAGGTTGTTCTTGAATTAGAGGATATTAAAGATGGAAGTGAAAAGTCACTGTTAATGGGATTTATCATTACTAATTTATTAGAGGCAGTAAAGTATCAATACAAACAAAATTCAAAGTTTCAACATATTACATTGATTGAAGAGGCACATCGGTTGCTTAGCAAATATGAACCAGGTGATAGTTCTAATAAAAAAAGAGGTGTAGAAGTATTTGCGGATATGTTAGCAGAAGTCCGGAAGTATGGGGAATCATTAATTATAGTTGATCAAATTCCTAATAAAATGACTCCGGAAGTATTAAAAAATACAAATACAAAAATTGTGCATAAAATTTTTGCACAAGATGATAAGGATGCTATAGGAAATACATTGGCACTTAATGATGAACAGAAAAACTTTTTGTCATACTTAGAGAAAGGTCGTGCTATTGTTATTACAGATGGTTGGAAAAAACCAGTTCAAGTTCAGATAGAACTACTAAGTAATACAACTGGTGTACCTGATATTTCAGAAGACATTATAAAACGTAGAATTTTTGAGTACTATATAGAAAATTATAAAAATGGTGTATTGCCAGGTATACAATATTTTTCTGATAATATTTCTATGGATGATATAGGATTGTATTTTTCATTTTGTTCCATGCTAGGAATTAACAACAATGAGTTATCTAAGATAATTAATTGTTATAAAGATTATGATAATATCGCTGAAATTGTTGGTTCTAAAGAGCTTGAAGATTTACAACAGCAATTAATTAAAAAAATTGAAAAATCCTCTATGACATTAAATGATATTAATAATAAAGGAATCATGAATCAATATATCTATTGGCTTCTTGGTCGATTAGGTATCACTATACGTTCAGATATACATAGTTGTATTAATGAATTAATAAGTTATATTTTAATGTATATTGGTAAGTACACTACACTATCATCAATTAGTTCTGGTTTAGAGAAAATGGAATTTGAAGATGGGTATAAATTAATTTTTAATAGAATAAGAAGTATATATAATAAGGAGGTCTAATATTATGGGATTATTTAGTTGGATTGGTAGCGCTGTTGGTAGTATTGCCAGCGGAATTAGTAATGTTGTTAGTAGTATAAGTTCTGGTTTATCAGCTGCTATTGATAGAGTGGGATCAATTATAAAAAGTGGTATATCTACATTAGGTAAATTAGTTAAAACAACGATTAAGACATTAAAAGATATCTGTCCAAAAGGTGCGAATCTATTACATGGAATTAGTCAGGCTGTAACTAAGTTATTAACACCTGTGTTAGGTCCTTTGGCGCCTGTAGTTACAAGCATAATTATGGATGTTATAAATGATATTTTTGTGAGCTTATTAACGCCTGCTAATGAGAAGCAACTTGATAATGAACAGATAGAAGAATATGGTGCACTTCTTGAGGAGTCTGAAAAAAATAATTGGGATAATGGAGATAAATTTGATACTGTTAATAAACATTATGAATATCTAAAATCTAAAGCTAAGGAAGAGAATGTTGAAATTAAACCTGTAGAAAAATTATCTGTTGAATCTATGAAACGTAGATCCATAGCAATGTCAGAACTTTGGGATCGATTGGAAAAAAGAGAAGAAATTACTATTTCTCAAGATTTCCTAATTTTTTCTGCATTAAAAGCTTTTACGCCAGAACGTGTGCAAGCAATAATTGATGCGTCCAAAGAAATGGGCTTTTCTGCAGTTAAGTTTTCAGATTTACGGGATGGTAAATTAGATCCTGATATTACCAAAAAATATAATTTGACTATTGTATCAAAATTAAAAGAAATATATGAAAATAAAGGAATAACTATAACTGATGATGAAGCTATAAATGAGTTAACTAATATGAAGACTGCTGTTGAAGAAATAAAATTTATGGAGCCATTAAAAGATAAATTCGATTCATATGCAGATTTAGGAGAGAGGTTATTTGATAAGAAGTCTTTAGAAAATGAATATAAAAATATGGGGTAAGGATATTTAATCATAGATTTTTAAATTTTGATGTGAAGATATGAAATTATGAAGAAGAAACCATTAGAAGCTGAGTGGATCAGTTATAGTAACTTCAAAGAAAATCATGAACAACATATTGACGATTTAAGTAATATGGACGAAGTTCTTGGTGAAGGTCGTTTTAATGTTGAAAATGGACAGAGTTGTGTATCGAATAAACGATATAAATATGATAATGATTTTACTATGAATAAAGATGCTTATTTATATAAAGGACCTAAAGAGGATATTGATGAGGTTAAAATAACAGATATAATTGGAAATAGTATTTATAGATTTTCATCAATAAAAAAGCATATAGAATTAGAAACTATCAATAATGTAGCCAACGGAGACTCTTTTGAGTCTCCGTTTATCAAACAAAGTAATAATCTATTGAATTCTAATGCTCTAAAAGAAAATTATTTAAAGAAAATAAATATTAGTTTGGAAAATATAAAAAACTTATCATTAAAATTACCTGAATTAGAAAAAATTGATAAGACTTTACGAAGTAAATGGATTGAAAAGGAGTAAATAATATAGTGAATAGATTGCTATGTGTAATATCAGATACAAAATTATATTTTTTTGTTGACGCTCCAAGACCAAATAAAGGTTTAGAATTACAAACTATAAAAGGTTCCTATGAAGTTGATATATCTATGTATATTAATCGTAAGCAAGACTTTAGAGAAGAGGTATGGCAAGATTTATGTGAATCTGCTGGATATATGTCTTCTACCTATATTGCTGCATTATATCTATATGAGTTAGAATCTGAGAATTCAAGAACGATGTATAGAGTATTAAATGAATTAGTTGAATCTCATAATGTTGTTGCAAATAGTGATGGAACGAACAAGTCTATTCAATGGACTAATAAATCTCTTAACGAGCTTTTCTTAAATAGTAAGAATCTCAATTTAGGTAAATGGAAATTTAGTCAAAACTATGTGATTGTTGAGAATACTAAGTATAATATTGCAACAACAAACAGTGTTGAATATCATTTTATTGATATGAAAATGGATTTAATTAATTTTAATACAGAAGAAATCCAAACGTCTGCAAAAGTAGTTTTTCCTAAGACCTCAGTCAGAAAAAAAACATATAAAAAAACTAAGTATAAAAAAAATACTGAAAAAAAAGTAGTTAAACATTCTATTTATGTGGAACAATCAAATATAAAGGATCCGCGTGCTCAGTACTTAGAAGAAAAAACTAAAAATATGAATTTTGAAGTTAGTGAACCAAGATAGAATATTACAAATATAAGTCAGATAATTAATTCAAATAAGAAGAATAGTATGAATATGAACAGTGGACAAGATAACTCATCAATTGAATTATGGAAAGCTCAGCAAGCAAGAGTAATGAGCAATGATTCTATAGCAGTTGATTACTTTTGTGTATCTAAATCGATATTAAATAATATCGTTATAGAAAAAATTAAAAATGAAATTTATGAGTATATACAAGATTTAAAGGCTGTATTAGATGAACCATATTTAATATTCAAAGAGAGTGGTGTTGCTTATTTTGGTAATGAAAAAAGAATCGTACCATTAGTGTCTAATACAGATAAAATTCTGTTTATAGATACGAAGCGTAGTGAGTTTTCACGTTATATTGAATATCGAATCGGGGTTGGCAATAAGGAAATTGATAAAATTATTATAGAATTAAAAAAATTCATTAATGAATATACTACTGTAGGAGATGATTTAACCGTATTATTAAAAAAAATAGATTTTAATCCAGTTTTCAACTATTATAAAAATAATAATCTTATAATTCCCAATTGGTTAGATAGTTTACTGAATAATCAATTGTTAACAGAATCATCAAAATCATCTATTATAAATTCATTAGAACTAAAAAATAAATGTATTGCTGTTGGAACAAAAGAACTTATATCTGCAGATAAAAATTTTAATATTGTATTTTCTAAAAGAATACATGTTAAAACTTTTAATGATTTTACTAATTATGTCATAAGGAATTTATGTGAACCTAATCATGTTAAGTTATTAAAATATGACAATAAGTATTTTTGCAAACTTAAATCTTTTGTTTTAGATAGTAAAATTAAGAATATTTTTGGAAATATTGATGTATTAGTAAATGGTATATTTAAATACTACAAAAAAGAATTACAGTATGTTAAGAAAATAGAAGACTATAAAAAGTATTTAGGTGGTTTTAGTGTCAATGATATATACGAGTTATATATTAATGATTTAAAAAATTGTGACTTAAAACGTGCTAATATTTCACCATATACTGATGATATGTTGGAAGATATAAATAATGGACATTGGAATGTTTATGAATCATTTGCTGATGAGTATAATACAGATACATATCTTTGTAAGGTACCAAAAGATAAAGTATTAGTAGCTAGAAATCCATTACGAGATGTCAATATGAAAGCTGTTTGTGGTATTGATTTTGGTACTAAAAGTACTGTTGTCGTATGTCATGATAAGGATGATAAGCTTTTACGTGTTGGTGCTAGTAATTTTCTGGAAGAACCAAGGGTGGAAGATTATGAGAATCCTACTGTTATTCATATTATTGACTATAAAAATTTTATTAACAATTATAAGTCGTCCGCAGGCAGACCTAATACTGAGTATAAAGATTTACAAGTTTCTCATGATGCTGCAAAAGAGATATATAAAACAAATTTTGATAAGACACGGTTTTACTCCGTATTTAGTGAATTAAAACAGTGGGCGAATTCAAAGTATAGAAATCAGATTCTTCAAGATTATAATGGAGAATTTATTAATTTAAAGCCATATTTGTCACTAGAGAAAGATGATTTTGATCCAATAGAAATTTATGCATACTTTTTGGGACTTAATATTAATAATATGCATACAGGAATATATATAAAGTATCTATTATCTTTTCCTGTGAATTATGAATTGGCTGTTAGAAATAAAATTATTGAAAGTTTTGAAAGAGGCTTAAAAAAATCACTCCCTAATACTGTGCTTAATGACGCTGATGTCATGAAACGATTTAAAGTATCTATAGGAGGGAGTGAGCCTGCTAGTTATGCTATTACTGCACTAAACTCATTTGGTGTGGAACCTTTAAAAGAAGAAACGTCAAAAGTAGTTTCATATGGAGTTTTTGATTTTGGTGGCGGTACTACAGATTTTGATTTCGGTATTGAATATATTCCAGATAGTATAAAGTATAAATTTGAAATAGAACAATTAGGAAATGGTGGAGATGTTTATTTAGGTGGGGAAAACTTATTAAATGTTTTAGCATTTGAAGTTTATAAAGATAATTTGGATGTATTAAGGAAAGAAGCAATCCCTATAGTTATTCCTCCAAAATCTCAAGCTTTTTCTGGATCTGAAGTTTTAATAAAAAATGAAGAGAATGCTGATCAGTCTTCATATTTAAATTTAAAACTTATTGCATCTGAATTACGTGACTTATGGGAAGAAACTAATGATTATGAAGCTAAATATAATGAAGATACAATAACTATTAAATTATTTTCAGTTAATGGTGAAGAGAAAACGGTTAATTTACGTGTAAATCTTGATGAATTACAGGATATAATACGTAACCATATAAGAGATGGAATTGATAACTTTTTTAATACATATTTACGTGTAGCAAAACAATACCAGAATAAAATGACGTCACCTTTGCATATACTTTTAGCGGGTAACTCTTGTAAATCAAGAATTTTACAAGAAGAATTTGTTTCACGTATAATAGCTGAATTGAATGATCTGAAGAAGATAAATGGTAGAAAAGATAATTTAAAACCTATATTTAAAATATACCCACCGCTAGGCACTAAGTTTAATATTGAAACTTTAAAGAAATTGGATGTGGTTAAGAATTCACCATTTGATTTAGAAAAATTATTATTCCTAGAGTAAATAAACTTAATATTTTTATAGTTCGTCTTTCTTATGGTTAGGAACTTTGTACTTTATAGGATTAAAGGTTAGTAAATGGAAAAACTAATATCGATAGATCGGATTAAAACCGGTAAAACTGGTGTAGCATTTGGCCTAATAAGAAGCCGTGAAAGTGGTAGAGATGTTCATATTTTAAATGCAGCAATGACTAAAGATAGCGAAATTTTATTTCTCTATTTACTGGGTTGTGAGGATCGTAATTCTTGCTTTGATGTTTTAATTGGTGAAAATGTTGGATATGGTATGTGGGCTAGATTTCTCCCGTGTATAGGTAATGAGATGGAATTGTATTACACCAAGGAAGCTAGAGCACAATCACATAATATGCCTGTGTCAGAATCTAATTACGAAATCATGTATATAGATGATGAATATGTAAATGAAGATGGTTATTTCTTTATTAGAAAAATAGCTCCAGATACTATTGAATATACGGTAGCATTGACTGAAGAAATGGAAAATCCATCATTTAAGCCACTTAAAGTTTATTCTTTAAAATTAAATTAATGGAGAACCTATCATGTCAAAGCGATTTTAAGTAAAGTTTAGAACTAAATCTGACTTTAAATAAACAGTTCAAAATGTGATAAATACAACTATGGTTACTGCTTCTACTATGTGTGATGCACGTAATCAAGTAAAAGCATGCTATAGAAATAGTTTATATGGGATTGAAATTATTTCTGTAATAGTGTGTTGCATGGTACATATTTGTATTATTAAAAGAGGTAAGCATATTATGACTAATGAGAATATACCAGCTAATATCTTTGCAGATCAAAATTTTTCAAAATTTGATTTAAAGCAATTTTTGGAATTTTCAATGGATTTAGGAAGTTTAGAACCTGAGGTAGCAATCGAGTTTTTGAAAAATACACCTGAGTTTATATCTGCATTTAAAAATGGTTTAGATAGTTTTTATGACTCATTTAAAGTTATATTGAATCAAGATCAAGATAATAATAATCAATTTTTAAGTTTGATTAAAAGCTGCTTAGATAGTCATTTTGAAACAAACGAGAAAGAGTTAAATTCTATAAATATTTCAATTAATAAAATTAGAGAAACTCTAAGTAATGAAAATATTAGTGAAAATGATTATTTAGAGCTTAAGAAACTATTGGAGGAATTTTCTCAATCTTATAAACATATTAAAGATCATAATATTGATATAGAAATGAAATTTCTTAATTTAGCAAAAGAAAGAATAGAGGATCAAAGTTTATCTAATAAGATGATGATGGGTGGTATTCTGACTGCTGGAGTTCTTGTAACGTTATTAGGTGCTGGATTAATAGCAAGTAAGAGAATTTAATTTTGTTTTTACATAATGTATTTGATTTAAAAATAAAGTATAAAATCTATGGCAAAATTCTACCCAACGATAATAAATAGTTTCCACGGTAGTGAAGGAGAGCGTCTCGTATATGAGGCGCTCTCTAAATTAAACAATGAATATGTAATTTTTCATTCTTATAGATGGTTAGGTGAAATAAACCAACGTAGGAGTGAAGGTGAAGCAGATTTTGTTATTTTACATCCTAAAAAAGGTATTTTATCTATAGAGGTGAAAGCTGGTGGGATTTCCTATCGTGATGGAAATTGGATTCAAACGAATCGAAATACAAAAGAAGATAAAATTATAGATCCTTTAGGTCAAGCTGCAGAAAGTCAATTTAGGATTCAAAATTATTTACGTAAACATTATAATGGTCAAATGCCTGTCATTGGTCGAGCAGTATGGTTCCCATCTGTAGCTATTCATAATAAGATTTCATTACCACTAGAAGTAAATAGAGATATTGTATTTGACGTAGATTGTTTACTTAATCCACAGGAAACTATGGATAAAGCTTTTAGCTATTGGAAATCTAATTTAGGATTTAGAGATTCTGAATTATCAGTTAATGATTTTCAGAATATGATTAAGACCTTAATGCCTACATTTAATATAGTTGAATCTGTTGCAAGTACAGCTCTTGAATCAACAAAAAGTTATATTCAGATGACAAAACAACAAGCATCTATATTGCATTTTTTACGTGAACAGCCAACAGCTGTTATTCATGGTCCAGCAGGTACCGGTAAAACTATGCTAGCCATTGAAAAGGCTAAAATGTTAGCCGCTGAAGGTAAGAAAGTCTTATATTTATGCTTTAACGAGTTCTTATTATCATATGTGAAAGAGCATTATACGTGCGATAATATATTCTTTCATAATGTTAGGTCCCTTGCAGAGAAGTTGATGCCTAATAGTAATTACTCTATTGCAGAGATTATTCCTCAATTTATTGAGTACTTTCAAAATGAATACGATGATCTAGAGTGGTCTTATGAAAATGTAGTCATTGATGAAGGACAAGATATTGATGAGCATATACTAGAACATATTTCTATATTAGTAGATATGTTAGGTGGGCATTATTATGTATTCTACGATAAAAATCAGTACATAATGATGCATAAATCTACGCATTGGTTAGATACATATGGTGATTGTCGTCTTGTTTTGTATAAAAACTGTCGTAACACTGCTGAAATAGCTAAGACTGTAGGTACAACATTAAGTGATATTAAAAAAGATGCTTATTTAAATGAACTATCGGGGATAAAACCACTTGGATCATTTTATAAGAATGAAAATGAGTTACGTAATATTGTTACCCAATTTGTTACCAAAATGATTCAAGATAAGGTAAGACCAGAAGATATAGTTATTCTTACTACAAGTAGTGTTTCTAACAGTATGTTAACAAATACTTCTGCTGTTAATGGAGTGTCTATATCTACAGAACCTAAGAAAAACTGCATTCTATTTACATCAGTACGTAAATTTAAAGGTTTAGAAGCTAAAGCAGTTTTATTAATTGATGTTTTAGTCGACCGTCTTACTAATGAGTTACATAAACGCTTGGTTTATGTAGGTTCATCGCGTGCAAATACATATTTACAGTTAGCGTTCTATGATAATGTAGCTAGTGAAGACTATAAGATAGTATTGAATCATTTAGGTATAGATGAAATTAATAATACTGGTAAAGAGGCCTTATTAGAAACTTTTGGTCTAGATTTATTAAAATAATATTTTGATGTGTCATTTTATACGCATATACTCTTGTACAATATACATGTAATCAGTTAGCTAGTCTAAAATTGTTTTGTGTATAGAGGTGTATTGTATGAAAACAGATGTTATTAAAGAAGCTATTGAAAAAGTTCAAAAAGAAGATCCTAAATTATTTGAGGATGTAGTAGAGTATATTTCTTCTAATAGAAATAAAACCGGTGTTCATCCTAAAGGCGTGTATCATGAGCATAAATGGCCCAATATTATAGGGCCTAGACCTGGATCTTTTCGTCATCCCCGGAATCCATTTGATGTATTTTATCCATTGTCAGGTTTATATCTATTTTATAAGCTTGTAAGACGAATTTGGAGATTATTACGAGGAAAGAATCAAGATATTTCCTTAGATGATATTATCAAGTATATGAATAATCTTAAATAATGTGTTGTATGGGAGAGTAATAATGGCTTCAAGAAAGTTAAAATTAGGTGATATCGTATTTTGCCAACGAAGTAATTTTTTCTTTGGTGATGTATATCAACATTATGGTGTATATGCTGGTTATCATAAAATTATCCATTATATAAAAGGGGATTCTCCACTAGATGGAAGAATTGCAGAGACTAGCATTGAAAAATTTTGTGACGGAGATACTTTATATATTGCCGAAGATGATAGTTTATTATCTATTTTCCAAGATGCAGATGTTACCTCTACTTTTTATGGGCCTCGAAAAACTGTACAACGTGCAAGATCTATGATTGGTAAAGGCAACTATAATTTGTTTAATCATAATTGTGAACACTTTGCTATTTGGTGTAAAACAGGCCTTACAGAATCAACACAACTTAATATAGAGGGATTGGCAGCTAGACTTCTTAGACCTAAATGGGGGCCATTGAAATGGTTGGCTAATGAAATTTGGCGTGTTGAGGCAGAGTATTAGTAGTAACTATAAAGGACTAGCAATATAATAAAATATGTATTGCTAGTCCCATCTTTTACAAAAATAACAATATTTTAAAAATAATTATTGACACACACGGATGCGTGTACTATAATTACATCATCAGGTGAGTTAAATCACTAACATGTAGAACAGAAAGACTTAGGTTCTAACAGCAATCTTATAATATATATAGCTTAATAGAGATGAGTATAGAATCTAGTATAATTTAATAGTTATCGTTCATAAACGATTCATAAGGTTAGACACAAACAGCAATCTTGAGATTACATAACCAGAAAAAGTTATTTTGGAGACCTTTTGGTCTAGAGTATCGTGTCTAGTTAGCCTTAGCCTCTCAGAGGTTAGTAATTGTCTTGAACTTTGTATTGTAACCGCTCATGGTTGTCGTGTTTATTTTGCTTTCAAAATTTACGTTGTGATAATCCGGAGTGGTTTTTTATATGCTAAGGAGATAGGAACTATGAATACATTTATGGACGCTTTAACGAAAAATGAAAAATCTTATACTGCAAATGATGGTACTGCATATCGTACGAGTGGTAGTAAATTAGTGGATCTTAATTTTTCTGTGCCTGCATTGCGCCAAGCGGCTGTTAATTTCTATGGTAAAGATGAACATAGTCGATACTTTTATGGTGAAGATTGGACTATGGATGCAGTGGATGCGTTACGTCTATTTATTACATCTTACGAGGAAGAGCCTATTTATACCATGAAATGGCTTATGTATGCCCGCCATATTAAGTTAGGACTTGGCGAGCGTGATGTATTTCGTATGATGCTCACAAAAGTCGGTGATTTGCATCCAGAGATGGTATTGCAATTCATCATCGGCACCGAGTTATGGAATTATGGTCGTTGGGATGATGTGCTACGCATCTTTTTTGATACAACGAGTGGCATTTTACATGATGGATTAGGGGAGCTAATTGCCAACCAGTTTAGACGTGATGTTATAGGCTGTGGACTTGGCGATTCCATTAGCTTGTTGACTAAATGGATGCCGTCCAATAATACATCTTCTAAGCAAAAACGTTCTGAGGCGATTATTTTGCAATCCTTGTTACATCTAAGTGCACGTGAATACCGCAAAACCTTGTCTAAGTTACGCGAACATTTAGAGGTAGTAGATAGAAAGGCATCCCTCAACCAATGGAATGATATTAATTATAATCATGTGCCATCTAAAGCTAATCTTAAATATCGTAAAGCCTTCTTAAAACATGATGAAGAACGTCGTAAGGCTTATCTTACATCATTACAAAAGGGAGACGATTCTGTTAAAATTAATGCCAATTCTATGTTTTTGTACGATATTGTACAAGCCTATATAGATAATAATAGTTGTTGGAGAAATGTTTTAAAACCGCATGATGAAACCTTAGAGCAATTATGGTATGCCCAAGAACCACCTAAGGATTATGACGATATTCTAGTCATACGAGATGGGTCTGGATCTATGGGGCAAATTCTATCTGGTAATAGTTATGTCACAGCACTTAGTGTAGCAGATTCGATTGCATTGTATTGTGCACAGCATAATAAGAATGAATCTTTTAAAAATCGATTCATTACCTTTAGCAATCGTCCTCAGATGGTAGATATTTCGATGTGCCAAACATTGCGAGATAAGTTGAGACGATTGCATCGCTTTGAGGATTATAGTAATACGGATATAGAGGTAACCTTTGACTTAATTCTCGACACAGCTGTTAAAAATCATCTGCGTCAAGACGAGTTACCTTCAGCGTGTCTTATCATTTCTGATATGCAGTTTGATCAGGCTACAAATCATAAAGATAACACAACCGTTATCGAATCGTGTCGCCAGAAATTTGAGGCTCTTGGGTATACTATGCCACGGCTTATTTTCTGGAATGTATCTGTTTATGCTCATAATACAATTCCTCTACAAATGCATCCAAGCGGTGTCATTCTCGTATCTGGTTTCTCCAAATCTATCGTAGATATGGTGGTATCAAGAGAACTCAATCCTGAAACGGCACTGAAAGCGGACCTAGATGCAAAGTGTGGTATCGTAGATACAGTATTACAAGACTATGTAAAGGTAGCGTAATATTAATATAATCCTAGCACATAAGGTTCTTATTAGTCCGGTTATGACTAGTAGGACCTTATTTTTGTGTACATAATTTGTGCTATAATGAAGAGTAGGTTTATAAGGTAACAATCATTTTATATATACGAGGAATTATATATGGCAATTAGCAAAGAAATACAAAAATCTAGCGAAATGAAATTCGATGGTAAACTAATTAAAGTTACTTATGATATTGCAGATGTAAATGGTAATGAAGCGTGGCGAGAGGTAGTTCATCATCCTGGTGCTACAGCGATTGTAGTTGTTACGGAAGATAATAAAATTGTAATGGAGCGCCAATTCCGTTATGCTCTGCAACAGCCTTTGCTTGAAATCCCAGCAGGTAAATTGGATCCTAATGAGGAGCCTCTAACTTGTGCTAAACGTGAGTTAGCAGAGGAGACAGGATATCGTGCTAACGAGTGGATTCCATTAGGTACTATTGCAACAAGTCCTGGTTTCTGTAATGAAGTATTACATTTATATTTAGCAAAAGATCTCACTATGGGTGAAACTAATTGGGATCCCGATGAGTATGTAGAGCTTGAGTACTTTACATTATCTGAACTACTAGAGGCTATTAAGAATGAACAAATTAAGGATAGTAAGTCCTTAGCAGCTCTAATGTTAGCTATGCCTTATCTTAAGTAGTACTTTATTTCCATAATTATATATAGTATAATTAACACATAAAGAGAGCCAAATAACGTGCCGTTAGCGTTAGGCT
>PVMO01019286.1_pt1 | contig 21336 bp, 12 predicted proteins | sample 1853421 | NCBI WGS metagenome assembly PVMO01 (sample SAMN08533511, study PRJNA380276) | Human gut metagenome, whole genome shotgun sequencing project.
ATTGAAGCGATACCTACATGGGCACTCTGCTACATCATCAATGGCGATGCAAGCGGACTGACTGACGAGGAAATCCGTATGGTGGACGAAGCCATGCGCAAGAACAATATTGAGATAGTAAGTCCGAGATACAACGAGGACATGTGCACAGAACCTTACTTCAGCCATTATCCGTTCTTCGGACTGCCTACAGAAGTTGAGGACTGCGACATCATCTATCACGAGTAACAACCCCTTTAACAACATCAGATATGAACACTACAGAATATTTCAAGAGAACCATACAAGCCTATTTGGAGGAGCGTGCTATGGAGGACGAACTCTTTGCAGCCAAGTATGACAACCCCGACAAGAACATAGACGATTGCGTCACCTATATCCTTAATTGGGTACAGAAGAGCGGTTGCAACGGCTTTTGCGATGACGAGATATATGGGCAAGCCATCCACTACTACGAGGAGAATGACATCGAGGTAGGAAAACCATTGAACTGCCAAGTGTCTGTTAACCACCACATCGAACTCACAGAGGAGGAGAAGGCACAGGCAAGACAGGAAGCCATCCGCCAATATCAGCAAGAGCAGATGAACAAGATGCGTAACAGAGATACCGCCAAGCGCACCTCACAGAGAACGGAAACAGAAGTACACCAACCATCATTATTCGACACATTATGAAACCAAGAACGAAATATCAGAAGCAAGTCGTAACCTCAAACAAGGGGTTACGACCTATCAAGGGAGCGCAAATGCAATGGGCATTCCGTGAGTGTCTTGACCACTATGCCTTTCAGTTGAAGCACGGACAGACCACTTGCATGGACTGCGGACACACTTGGACTACGGACGAGGATGCGGACAAATGTGTCTGCCCGAAGTGTAAGGCAAAGTTGGAAGTGCAGCGCACCAAGCGACAGAAGGCAATGTCTTCTACCTATTTCAGCGTACTCACTGAGCGTAAGGGACTGCAACTTATGCGAGCATATCAGATGAAAGCATACTACCGCAAGGGACAAAAGGCAGACATCTGTTGTTGGGAGGTGGCACGCTATTGGATGAACGAAAAAGGCAAGGTGGAGGTTATGGCACGCAAGCGCACAATGGGTATCTATATGGACACGTTCTGCTACGACTCCGACATTGAACTGCGCAGGGACAACACCACCTATCAGCATATTGCTTCATTTCCGGTCTGCCCCGATATGAAAGTCATTCCTCAGATATGGCGCAACGGCTTTGACGGAGCGTTTCACGGCATAGAACCGCTTACATTGTTCAAGGCGATGCTGACAGACCACCGCATCGAAACGATGATGAAGCAGTGTCGTTACGGACACGTCCGCCACTTCATAGACCATCCACAGCACTTGGAAACTTGTTGGAATGCCTACAAGATAGCCAACCGCAACCATTACCTTATTACAGACATCGGCAAATGGGCGGACTACATCTGTATGTTGGTAGAAATGGGCAAGGACATCAGAAGTCCACATTACATTTGCCCCTACAACCTTGAAGCCGAGCACGACAGAATATCCGATAAAATCAGAGCCAAGAAAGAAAAGGAGCGCACCGAGGAGGAGATACGCAAGGCATTGAAGAACGAGGACAAGTTCAAGGAAATGAAGAGCCGTTTCTTCGGTTTGATGTTCACGGACGGCAATATCGTGGTGAGAATGCTTGAAAGCGTCAGGGAGCACGTTCTTGAGGGCAAGGCGATGCACCATTGCGTAGGCAGCGGTACAAACTATTCACTCAATCCCGACTGCATCATCTTCTCTGCAAGAATAGCCGAACAAAGGGTTGAGACCGTGGAGTTTTCACTCGAACAGATGAAAGTTGTACAATGCCACGGACTACAGAACAAGGACACCGAGCACCATGCAGACATCATCAACTTAGTGAACAGCAATGCAAGACTTATAGAGCAACGAATGGTTGCAACGACATGAAATCCATATCGGCGGAGCGATGAAAATTCGTTCCGCCACTTTCTTCATGAGCCGAGGAGCGGAAAGAAAGTGGCAAAGAACCGTTTTTTCCTTATCTGCGATGCTTGCAGAATAACAAAGGACAGCCCAAATCAAAAGGACTGTCCTTTATTCATAAATCGTTTTTTCTGTTCCTTGGGAGATAGTCCCATCTGGCGATTGACACTTTTGCTTACTAATGCGGCATGATGCCGTCCTATGGATTCAGTGGCAAGCTGAGATTTTAGCCGTAGTCTTTCTTTTTCATTGGCGTACTCTTAATTTATTGTCAGAGGCGATACGACTTGAGACCTTCATCGAATGCAGCCTTGATTTCGGCTGCATAGGCATTGAAGTGTTCGTTGATGATGTTATCCACATAACTTGCAATGGAAATCTTTCCCTTGCCTACGATACTGACAAATTTAGTCACACGCTCATGAATGTCCTCGCTGATGCCAACATGTCTGCCATATCTTGCGGTAAAACCTGCATTTGCCATGAACTTACCGACATACTGCTCAGCACGCTCTTTCTCCATTCTGTCGATTGGCTCAAATTCACCCACATCATAATTCTCATATGCTGCATCTTCATCAAAACACTCCTCCTTGTCGGAAATAGTTGACGATGTACGGTCTTGAAATGTCTCTTCAAGACAAGCGTCAATCTGTTTACCAACTTCCTCCATTGTCTCTTCATAATTTCTCATGAAAGCCTCATACAACTCCTTGGCATCTGTCGAAGTGAGTTGTCCTTTACCACAGTTTTTTGTTTTGTCTGCCATAATCATTTTTTAATTGTTATACAAATTCTCTGCTATTGAAATACTTGTTGACTATTGAAAATCCAACCTCAACAGTTTTTGTCAGATACCTGACATATGCAATTCCATCAACGCATCTATTTTGCGTTTAATAATCTTTGAGCGTTCTGCGATTTCAGCTTGTAGCTTTTCGCTGTCCATTTCCGAGAATATTTTGCCCACATGTGCAAATCTATCCTTTGTTGCATTGTTCTCTTCTGTTCTTTCCATAATTCTCCTTATTAAATTGTTATACAAAGTCGAGGATATTGAAGTCCTCTATACTGTCTGGCACCTTAAACTCTTTCTTTGGCTTGGAAATCTCTACAATCTTATGAGTTTGCAAGTAGAAGGTGACGTAATCATGGATGTTCTTCTTGCACTCCTCGCTGTTCTCCATGAATTTCTCATAGAATTGGTTGCCATCCATCTCATGGAAAACCTTGCCTGCATGTCTTTTCTCCTTGTCCGTTGCTTTCGGTGCCTTGACGGTATTCACGGCTGTATCTATGTCCTCAAAACTTGTTCCTTTTGCTTGCGGTACATCGGCATCGTCCTCATCGTCTGAATACTTCACACCGACATCTTCTATGCGGACATTTGTAAACACATCATCCAGTAGTTCATCAGGAATCCTTGCCGTGTTCTTTGGTGGATCCTCGAATGTCACGTCATTCTCAGACACAGGCTCTGACTCAGTTTGCTTCTGTACCGTTTCTTCTTTCTTTCGCAGTTGGGACACTTTGAAAAGGCTTTTGCCTACAAGTGCCATCGGGTCGATGGGTGGCTTTTCCTCTTCTTCCTTATTGTTCGCAACTTCAAGGAGCAACTTGTTGTAAAAATAGATAGTCCAGACATTGAATGCAACCAAAACTATCATGAATATACTTTCCATTGTCATGCTTATTCCTTTTTATTTGTCATACATTCCAGTCATCTATCTCTTTTCTCAGCAAGCCGTTGATTTCTTCCTGGTTCTCTTCAAGATGTCTCTCAAGAATAAGGTCGATATAACCACCAACTGTCAACTCATGCTTTGCGAGCACACTGACAATCCTCGAAATTCTCTTGTGTATCTCACGACTGATATAAACGCATTGACGAGTCTTTATCTCGTTTCGTTTGAGAAATGCAGCATCATAACTTTCAGAAGAAACCTTGGATGGCTTGCGTGAAGTTGACGGTTTGTCGGTCTGCGAGCGTTGTGGTTTCTTTCCCGCCTCTTCTTTCTCTTCGGTATCCTTCACTGGGTTTTGGGAAGCTCCGTCAAGAATGGATGCCGTTGTCGTGCCAATCTTGCTCTTGCCAATAGAGGCAATGAGCAGATTTTCATCTATTGCGTCAGTGTTGATTTTTCTGCTTACCATAGGCTCATGTCTTTATGATTTCACAAATCTCGTCGGACAACTCCTTGATGCCACTCCCTCGCAACAGGTTTGGGTCTGATGGAAAGATGGTGGAACGGAACACTGCCTTTCTGTTCTCCGACAGCTCTCTTCTGAAACGTTTGCTGTCTGGCAGTCGTGTGTTGAGAACCGAATAGTCGAGAGACTTGAACATACCTTCATATACATCATACAAACTCGTTCGTTCTCGTTTGTCAACCATTGTCCAAAAGAAAGCAAGTTCCTTGGTGACCGACCAACCCTGTGTCAAAAAGTTGTCGTGGAACAACTGCATGAAGCTCATTGCGCTTTCTACAACAAAGCGGTCTGCGCTGACGGGTACAAAGATGTAATCCATCTGAGACAAGGTCTTCATGACGCCCTCACTTTTGATAGTCCCAGGCATGTCAAAGAAGATGAAGTCAAGTTTAACCTCTGTTTCATTCAACACTGTCTCTGCGTCGTCAAGCGCATTGACTGCATTGCTTCTCGTTACGCTGAAGGACTTCTTGCCCAGCTTTTTGAAATGCTCACAGGCTTGCGCCTTGAAATAGTCGCTGCTTTTGATGAGTTCCAGTTCCTCGTCTCGCAGGTCTGCAAGGTTGTATTGTGGCTCGTCACAATCTATGACCGCCACATTGTAGCCCTTGACATTGTGAAAGTAGTTGGCTACAAGAGCCGTGATGGTGGACTTTCCTATTCCACCTTTCTGTGTCGCGAATGCAACAAATCTTGTTTTACTCATATCTTTAACTTTTTAAATTGTTGATAACTCACTTCCATGATTTTCTGCCAATTTAATGATATGAACACATAAGTGTCCATGTCTATAAGTCATTGCTCCATTATGGAGGCCTTGAACCATTGCAGTGCTTCATCATTTCCATACGACAGTACGACAGTGAATCAGTAAGTCTGTACGTCAGTGGAGCATCATGGATGCAAAGAGACGCTGCAATAGTGACAGGCTTATTCGTTGCTGCAAATGCTTGTTTCATAATATTTTCAAATCATTGGTTCAATGTTTCGGCTGCAAAATAACAACGAATTTTCCAAAAAACAATGGTTTTCAAATCCTGTGGCAGCATGTTGCCGATAGTTGCAGTGGTTGTCTGGGGTAGCATTGTACAGGGGCGCATTTTTAGCCGTAATTTTGCACCCGAAAGGCAAAGCAATGGATAGCGCATCCATATCGTTCCGACAAGAACAAGGCTTGATGCTCCGCAAAGGATAGGATTTCCCGAACAGCTTCCATTCGGGATGGGATAGCTTCTTACAAAGGCTAACTTCAATCCACCCTAAGCGGATTTTTATGTCCTCAAAGACATAGCAAGGTATGTTTTGAGTTACTCAAAACCTTTGGAGTTACTCTCCAAAGACCTTGCCCTGCCGGGTTGGTAGCCTCTCCGAAGTCGGGCTCCCCATGTTCCAATCTGACGATAGTTTGTGCAATTCCATTATTGCCGCATGTACCACTTAATCCATTTTAATATGAACACAGAAAGAAAACGAGGGGGACGAATCCCCAAGCTGAACCCGAAGTCGCACCATGTGATGCTTCGGTTCGACGATGACGAGTGGATGAAATTCCTCGTCATGTATGAGCAGACAGATGTGAAGGCGAAGGCTGTCTTTGCCAAGGCACGCATCTTCGGCGAGCCGTTCAAGGTGTTGCGTGAGGATAAGACACTGGTGGAATACTACACCAAGCTTTCTTCTTTTCACTCGCAGTACCGAATGATTGGCAACAACTACAACCAGGTTGTCAAGGAACTCCGTTGTCATTTCTCAGAGAAAAAGGCGATGGCTTTGCTCTATAAGCTGGAGAACTGCACCAGGGAACTGGTCTCTCTTACCCGTGAGATTGTTGAACTAACCCGTAAGTTTGAGGAAAGATGGTCGCAAAGATAAGTTTCGGAAGTTCATTGTATGGCGCACTGGCATACAATGGTGAGAAGATTAACAAGGAAGAGGGAAAGCTCTTGGCAACGAACAAGATCTTCGATGATTGTTCGGGAAAGACGAGCATCGCCAATGCCTTGCGTGATTTCCAGCGATACCTTTCTCCGCACATCAGAACAGAAAAGTTGTCGTGGAACAACTGCATGAAGCTCATTGCGCTTTCTACAACAAAGCGGTCTGCGCTGACGGGTACAAAGATGTAATCCATCTGAGACAAGGTCTTCATGACGCCCTCACTTTTGATAGTCCCAGGCATGTCAAAGAAGATGAAGTCAAGTTTAACCTCTGTTTCATTCAACACTGTCTCTGCGTCGTCAAGCGCATTGACTGCATTGCTTCTCGTTACGCTGAAGGACTTCTTGCCCAGCTTTTTGAAATGCTCACAGGCTTGCGCCTTGAAATAGTCGCTGCTTTTGATGAGTTCCAGTTCCTCGTCTCGCAGGTCTGCAAGGTTGTATTGTGGCTCGTCACAATCTATGACCGCCACATTGTAGCCCTTGACATTGTGAAAGTAGTTGGCTACAAGAGCCGTGATGGTGGACTTTCCTATTCCACCTTTCTGTGTCGCGAATGCAACAAATCTTGTTTTACTCATATCTTTAACTTTTTAAATTGTTGATAACTCACTTCCATGATTTTCTGCCAATTTAATGATATGAACACATAAGTGTCCATGTCTATAAGTCATTGCTCCATTATGGAGGCCTTGAACCATTGCAGTGCTTCATCATTTCCATACGACAGTACGACAGTGAATCAGTAAGTCTGTACGTCAGTGGAGCATCATGGATGCAAAGAGACGCTGCAATAGTGACAGGCTTATTCGTTGCTGCAAATGCTTGTTTCATAATATTTTCAAATCATTGGTTCAATGTTTCGGCTGCAAAATAACAACGAATTTTCCAAAAAACAATGGTTTTCAAATCCTGTGGCAGCATGTTGCCGATAGTTGCAGTGGTTGTCTGGGGTAGCATTGTACAGGGGCGCATTTTTAGCCGTAATTTTGCACCCGAAAGGCAAAGCAATGGATAGCGCATCCATATCGTTCCGACAAGAACAAGGCTTGATGCTCCGCAAAGGATAGGATTTCCCGAACAGCTTCCATTCGGGATGGGATAGCTTCTTACAAAGGCTAACTTCAATCCACCCTAAGCGGATTTTTATGTCCTCAAAGACATAGCAAGGTATGTTTTGAGTTACTCAAAACCTTTGGAGTTACTCTCCAAAGACCTTGCCCTGCCGGGTTGGTAGCCTCTCCGAAGTCGGGCTCCCCATGTTCCAATCTGACGATAGTTTGTGCAATTCCATTATTGCCGCATGTACCACTTAATCCATTTTAATATGAACACAGAAAGAAAACGAGGGGGACGAATCCCCAAGCTGAACCCGAAGTCGCACCATGTGATGCTTCGGTTCGACGATGACGAGTGGATGAAATTCCTCGTCATGTATGAGCAGACAGATGTGAAGGCGAAGGCTGTCTTTGCCAAGGCACGCATCTTCGGCGAGCCGTTCAAGGTGTTGCGTGAGGATAAGACACTGGTGGAATACTACACCAAGCTTTCTTCTTTTCACTCGCAGTACCGAATGATTGGCAACAACTACAACCAGGTTGTCAAGGAACTCCGTTGTCATTTCTCAGAGAAAAAGGCGATGGCTTTGCTCTATAAGCTGGAGAACTGCACCAGGGAACTGGTCTCTCTTACCCGTGAGATTGTTGAACTAACCCGTAAGTTTGAGGAAAGATGGTCGCAAAGATAAGTTTCGGAAGTTCATTGTATGGCGCACTGGCATACAATGGTGAGAAGATTAACAAGGAAGAGGGAAAGCTCTTGGCAACGAACAAGATCTTCGATGATTGTTCGGGAAAGACGAGCATCGCCAATGCCTTGCGTGATTTCCAGCGATACCTTTCTCCGCACATCAGAACAGAAAAGTTGTCGTGGAACAACTGCATGAAGCTCATTGCGCTTTCTACAACAAAGCGGTCTGCGCTGACGGGTACAAAGATGTAATCCATCTGAGACAAGGTCTTCATGACGCCCTCACTTTTGATAGTCCCAGGCATGTCAAAGAAGATGAAGTCAAGTTTAACCTCTGTTTCATTCAACACTGTCTCTGCGTCGTCAAGCGCATTGACTGCATTGCTTCTCGTTACGCTGAAGGACTTCTTGCCCAGCTTTTTGAAATGCTCACAGGCTTGCGCCTTGAAATAGTCGCTGCTTTTGATGAGTTCCAGTTCCTCGTCTCGCAGGTCTGCAAGGTTGTATTGTGGCTCGTCACAATCTATGACCGCCACATTGTAGCCCTTGACATTGTGAAAGTAGTTGGCTACAAGAGCCGTGATGGTGGACTTTCCTATTCCACCTTTCTGTGTCGCGAATGCAACAAATCTTGTTTTACTCATATCTTTAACTTTTTAAATTGTTGATAACTCACTTCCATGATTTTCTGCCAATTTAATGATATGAACACATAAGTGTCCATGTCTATAAGTCATTGCTCCATTATGGAGGCCTTGAACCATTGCAGTGCTTCATCATTTCCATACGACAGTACGACAGTGAATCAGTAAGTCTGTACGTCAGTGGAGCATCATGGATGCAAAGAGACGCTGCAATAGTGACAGGCTTATTCGTTGCTGCAAATGCTTGTTTCATAATATTTTCAAATCATTGGTTCAATGTTTCGGCTGCAAAATAACAACGAATTTTCCAAAAAACAATGGTTTTCAAATCCTGTGGCAGCATGTTGCCGATAGTTGCAGTGGTTGTCTGGGGTAGCATTGTACAGGGGCGCATTTTTAGCCGTAATTTTGCACCCGAAAGGCAAAGCAATGGATAGCGCATCCATATCGTTCCGACAAGAACAAGGCTTGATGCTCCGCAAAGGATAGGATTTCCCGAACAGCTTCCATTCGGGATGGGATAGCTTCTTACAAAGGCTAACTTCAATCCACCCTAAGCGGATTTTTATGTCCTCAAAGACATAGCAAGGTATGTTTTGAGTTACTCAAAACCTTTGGAGTTACTCTCCAAAGACCTTGCCCTGCCGGGTTGGTAGCCTCTCCGAAGTCGGGCTCCCCATGTTCCAATCTGACGATAGTTTGTGCAATTCCATTATTGCCGCATGTACCACTTAATCCATTTTAATATGAACACAGAAAGAAAACGAGGGGGACGAATCCCCAAGCTGAACCCGAAGTCGCACCATGTGATGCTTCGGTTCGACGATGACGAGTGGATGAAATTCCTCGTCATGTATGAGCAGACAGATGTGAAGGCGAAGGCTGTCTTTGCCAAGGCACGCATCTTCGGCGAGCCGTTCAAGGTGTTGCGTGAGGATAAGACACTGGTGGAATACTACACCAAGCTTTCTTCTTTTCACTCGCAGTACCGAATGATTGGCAACAACTACAACCAGGTTGTCAAGGAACTCCGTTGTCATTTCTCAGAGAAAAAGGCGATGGCTTTGCTCTATAAGCTGGAGAACTGCACCAGGGAACTGGTCTCTCTTACCCGTGAGATTGTTGAACTAACCCGTAAGTTTGAGGAAAGATGGTCGCAAAGATAAGTTTCGGAAGTTCATTGTATGGCGCACTGGCATACAATGGTGAGAAGATTAACAAGGAAGAGGGAAAGCTCTTGGCAACGAACAAGATCTTCGATGATTGTTCGGGAAAGACGAGCATCGCCAATGCCTTGCGTGATTTCCAGCGATACCTTTCTCCGCACATCAGAACAGAAAAGTTGTCGTGGAACAACTGCATGAAGCTCATTGCGCTTTCTACAACAAAGCGGTCTGCGCTGACGGGTACAAAGATGTAATCCATCTGAGACAAGGTCTTCATGACGCCCTCACTTTTGATAGTCCCAGGCATGTCAAAGAAGATGAAGTCAAGTTTAACCTCTGTTTCATTCAACACTGTCTCTGCGTCGTCAAGCGCATTGACTGCATTGCTTCTCGTTACGCTGAAGGACTTCTTGCCCAGCTTTTTGAAATGCTCACAGGCTTGCGCCTTGAAATAGTCGCTGCTTTTGATGAGTTCCAGTTCCTCGTCTCGCAGGTCTGCAAGGTTGTATTGTGGCTCGTCACAATCTATGACCGCCACATTGTAGCCCTTGACATTGTGAAAGTAGTTGGCTACAAGAGCCGTGATGGTGGACTTTCCTATTCCACCTTTCTGTGTCGCGAATGCAACAAATCTTGTTTTACTCATATCTTTAACTTTTTAAATTGTTGATAACTCACTTCCATGATTTTCTGCCAATTTAATGATATGAACACATAAGTGTCCATGTCTATAAGTCATTGCTCCATTATGGAGGCCTTGAACCATTGCAGTGCTTCATCATTTCCATACGACAGTACGACAGTGAATCAGTAAGTCTGTACGTCAGTGGAGCATCATGGATGCAAAGAGACGCTGCAATAGTGACAGGCTTATTCGTTGCTGCAAATGCTTGTTTCATAATATTTTCAAATCATTGGTTCAATGTTTCGGCTGCAAAATAACAACGAATTTTCCAAAAAACAATGGTTTTCAAATCCTGTGGCAGCATGTTGCCGATAGTTGCAGTGGTTGTCTGGGGTAGCATTGTACAGGGGCGCATTTTTAGCCGTAATTTTGCACCCGAAAGGCAAAGCAATGGATAGCGCATCCATATCGTTCCGACAAGAACAAGGCTTGATGCTCCGCAAAGGATAGGATTTCCCGAACAGCTTCCATTCGGGATGGGATAGCTTCTTACAAAGGCTAACTTCAATCCACCCTAAGCGGATTTTTATGTCCTCAAAGACATAGCAAGGTATGTTTTGAGTTACTCAAAACCTTTGGAGTTACTCTCCAAAGACCTTGCCCTGCCGGGTTGGTAGCCTCTCCGAAGTCGGGCTCCCCATGTTCCAATCTGACGATAGTTTGTGCAATTCCATTATTGCCGCATGTACCACTTAATCCATTTTAATATGAACACAGAAAGAAAACGAGGGGGACGAATCCCCAAGCTGAACCCGAAGTCGCACCATGTGATGCTTCGGTTCGACGATGACGAGTGGATGAAATTCCTCGTCATGTATGAGCAGACAGATGTGAAGGCGAAGGCTGTCTTTGCCAAGGCACGCATCTTCGGCGAGCCGTTCAAGGTGTTGCGTGAGGATAAGACACTGGTGGAATACTACACCAAGCTTTCTTCTTTTCACTCGCAGTACCGAATGATTGGCAACAACTACAACCAGGTTGTCAAGGAACTCCGTTGTCATTTCTCAGAGAAAAAGGCGATGGCTTTGCTCTATAAGCTGGAGAACTGCACCAGGGAACTGGTCTCTCTTACCCGTGAGATTGTTGAACTAACCCGTAAGTTTGAGGAAAGATGGTCGCAAAGATAAGTTTCGGAAGTTCATTGTATGGCGCACTGGCATACAATGGTGAGAAGATTAACAAGGAAGAGGGAAAGCTCTTGGCAACGAACAAGATCTTCGATGATTGTTCGGGAAAGACGAGCATCGCCAATGCCTTGCGTGATTTCCAGCGATACCTTTCTCCGCACATCAGAACAGAAAAGTTGTCGTGGAACAACTGCATGAAGCTCATTGCGCTTTCTACAACAAAGCGGTCTGCGCTGACGGGTACAAAGATGTAATCCATCTGAGACAAGGTCTTCATGACGCCCTCACTTTTGATAGTCCCAGGCATGTCAAAGAAGATGAAGTCAAGTTTAACCTCTGTTTCATTCAACACTGTCTCTGCGTCGTCAAGCGCATTGACTGCATTGCTTCTCGTTACGCTGAAGGACTTCTTGCCCAGCTTTTTGAAATGCTCACAGGCTTGCGCCTTGAAATAGTCGCTGCTTTTGATGAGTTCCAGTTCCTCGTCTCGCAGGTCTGCAAGGTTGTATTGTGGCTCGTCACAATCTATGACCGCCACATTGTAGCCCTTGACATTGTGAAAGTAGTTGGCTACAAGAGCCGTGATGGTGGACTTTCCTATTCCACCTTTCTGTGTCGCGAATGCAACAAATCTTGTTTTACTCATATCTTTAACTTTTTAAATTGTTGATAACTCACTTCCATGATTTTCTGCCAATTTAATGATATGAACACATAAGTGTCCATGTCTATAAGTCATTGCTCCATTATGGAGGCCTTGAACCATTGCAGTGCTTCATCATTTCCATACGACAGTACGACAGTGAATCAGTAAGTCTGTACGTCAGTGGAGCATCATGGATGCAAAGAGACGCTGCAATAGTGACAGGCTTATTCGTTGCTGCAAATGCTTGTTTCATAATATTTTCAAATCATTGGTTCAATGTTTCGGCTGCAAAATAACAACGAATTTTCCAAAAAACAATGGTTTTCAAATCCTGTGGCAGCATGTTGCCGATAGTTGCAGTGGTTGTCTGGGGTAGCATTGTACAGGGGCGCATTTTTAGCCGTAATTTTGCACCCGAAAGGCAAAGCAATGGATAGCGCATCCATATCGTTCCGACAAGAACAAGGCTTGATGCTCCGCAAAGGATAGGATTTCCCGAACAGCTTCCATTCGGGATGGGATAGCTTCTTACAAAGGCTAACTTCAATCCACCCTAAGCGGATTTTTATGTCCTCAAAGACATAGCAAGGTATGTTTTGAGTTACTCAAAACCTTTGGAGTTACTCTCCAAAGACCTTGCCCTGCCGGGTTGGTAGCCTCTCCGAAGTCGGGCTCCCCATGTTCCAATCTGACGATAGTTTGTGCAATTCCATTATTGCCGCATGTACCACTTAATCCATTTTAATATGAACACAGAAAGAAAACGAGGGGGACGAATCCCCAAGCTGAACCCGAAGTCGCACCATGTGATGCTTCGGTTCGACGATGACGAGTGGATGAAATTCCTCGTCATGTATGAGCAGACAGATGTGAAGGCGAAGGCTGTCTTTGCCAAGGCACGCATCTTCGGCGAGCCGTTCAAGGTGTTGCGTGAGGATAAGACACTGGTGGAATACTACACCAAGCTTTCTTCTTTTCACTCGCAGTACCGAATGATTGGCAACAACTACAACCAGGTTGTCAAGGAACTCCGTTGTCATTTCTCAGAGAAAAAGGCGATGGCTTTGCTCTATAAGCTGGAGAACTGCACCAGGGAACTGGTCTCTCTTACCCGTGAGATTGTTGAACTAACCCGTAAGTTTGAGGAAAGATGGTCGCAAAGATAAGTTTCGGAAGTTCATTGTATGGCGCACTGGCATACAATGGTGAGAAGATTAACAAGGAAGAGGGAAAGCTCTTGGCAACGAACAAGATCTTCGATGATTGTTCGGGAAAGACGAGCATCGCCAATGCCTTGCGTGATTTCCAGCGATACCTTTCTCCGCACATCAGAACAGAAAAGTTGTCGTGGAACAACTGCATGAAGCTCATTGCGCTTTCTACAACAAAGCGGTCTGCGCTGACGGGTACAAAGATGTAATCCATCTGAGACAAGGTCTTCATGACGCCCTCACTTTTGATAGTCCCAGGCATGTCAAAGAAGATGAAGTCAAGTTTAACCTCTGTTTCATTCAACACTGTCTCTGCGTCGTCAAGCGCATTGACTGCATTGCTTCTCGTTACGCTGAAGGACTTCTTGCCCAGCTTTTTGAAATGCTCACAGGCTTGCGCCTTGAAATAGTCGCTGCTTTTGATGAGTTCCAGTTCCTCGTCTCGCAGGTCTGCAAGGTTGTATTGTGGCTCGTCACAATCTATGACCGCCACATTGTAGCCCTTGACATTGTGAAAGTAGTTGGCTACAAGAGCCGTGATGGTGGACTTTCCTATTCCACCTTTCTGTGTCGCGAATGCAACAAATCTTGTTTTACTCATATCTTTAACTTTTTAAATTGTTGATAACTCACTTCCATGATTTTCTGCCAATTTAATGATATGAACACATAAGTGTCCATGTCTATAAGTCATTGCTCCATTATGGAGGCCTTGAACCATTGCAGTGCTTCATCATTTCCATACGACAGTACGACAGTGAATCAGTAAGTCTGTACGTCAGTGGAGCATCATGGATGCAAAGAGACGCTGCAATAGTGACAGGCTTATTCGTTGCTGCAAATGCTTGTTTCATAATATTTTCAAATCATTGGTTCAATGTTTCGGCTGCAAAATAACAACGAATTTTCCAAAAAACAATGGTTTTCAAATCCTGTGGCAGCATGTTGCCGATAGTTGCAGTGGTTGTCTGGGGTAGCATTGTACAGGGGCGCATTTTTAGCCGTAATTTTGCACCCGAAAGGCAAAGCAATGGATAGCGCATCCATATCGTTCCGACAAGAACAAGGCTTGATGCTCCGCAAAGGATAGGATTTCCCGAACAGCTTCCATTCGGGATGGGATAGCTTCTTACAAAGGCTAACTTCAATCCACCCTAAGCGGATTTTTATGTCCTCAAAGACATAGCAAGGTATGTTTTGAGTTACTCAAAACCTTTGGAGTTACTCTCCAAAGACCTTGCCCTGCCGGGTTGGTAGCCTCTCCGAAGTCGGGCTCCCCATGTTCCAATCTGACGATAGTTTGTGCAATTCCATTATTGCCGCATGTACCACTTAATCCATTTTAATATGAACACAGAAAGAAAACGAGGGGGACGAATCCCCAAGCTGAACCCGAAGTCGCACCATGTGATGCTTCGGTTCGACGATGACGAGTGGATGAAATTCCTCGTCATGTATGAGCAGACAGATGTGAAGGCGAAGGCTGTCTTTGCCAAGGCACGCATCTTCGGCGAGCCGTTCAAGGTGTTGCGTGAGGATAAGACACTGGTGGAATACTACACCAAGCTTTCTTCTTTTCACTCGCAGTACCGAATGATTGGCAACAACTACAACCAGGTTGTCAAGGAACTCCGTTGTCATTTCTCAGAGAAAAAGGCGATGGCTTTGCTCTATAAGCTGGAGAACTGCACCAGGGAACTGGTCTCTCTTACCCGTGAGATTGTTGAACTAACCCGTAAGTTTGAGGAAAGATGGTCGCAAAGATAAGTTTCGGAAGTTCATTGTATGGCGCACTGGCATACAATGGTGAGAAGATTAACAAGGAAGAGGGAAAGCTCTTGGCAACGAACAAGATCTTCGATGATTGTTCGGGAAAGACGAGCATCGCCAATGCCTTGCGTGATTTCCAGCGATACCTTTCTCCGCACATCAGAACAGAAAAGTTGTCGTGGAACAACTGCATGAAGCTCATTGCGCTTTCTACAACAAAGCGGTCTGCGCTGACGGGTACAAAGATGTAATCCATCTGAGACAAGGTCTTCATGACGCCCTCACTTTTGATAGTCCCAGGCATGTCAAAGAAGATGAAGTCAAGTTTAACCTCTGTTTCATTCAACACTGTCTCTGCGTCGTCAAGCGCATTGACTGCATTGCTTCTCGTTACGCTGAAGGACTTCTTGCCCAGCTTTTTGAAATGCTCACAGGCTTGCGCCTTGAAATAGTCGCTGCTTTTGATGAGTTCCAGTTCCTCGTCTCGCAGGTCTGCAAGGTTGTATTGTGGCTCGTCACAATCTATGACCGCCACATTGTAGCCCTTGACATTGTGAAAGTAGTTGGCTACAAGAGCCGTGATGGTGGACTTTCCTATTCCACCTTTCTGTGTCGCGAATGCAACAAATCTTGTTTTACTCATATCTTTAACTTTTTAAATTGTTGATAACTCACTTCCATGATTTTCTGCCAATTTAATGATATGAACACATAAGTGTCCATGTCTATAAGTCATTGCTCCATTATGGAGGCCTTGAACCATTGCAGTGCTTCATCATTTCCATACGACAGTACGACAGTGAATCAGTAAGTCTGTACGTCAGTGGAGCATCATGGATGCAAAGAGACGCTGCAATAGTGACAGGCTTATTCGTTGCTGCAAATGCTTGTTTCATAATATTTTCAAATCATTGGTTCAATGTTTCGGCTGCAAAATAACAACGAATTTTCCAAAAAACAATGGTTTTCAAATCCTGTGGCAGCATGTTGCCGATAGTTGCAGTGGTTGTCTGGGGTAGCATTGTACAGGGGCGCATTTTTAGCCGTAATTTTGCACCCGAAAGGCAAAGCAATGGATAGCGCATCCATATCGTTCCGACAAGAACAAGGCTTGATGCTCCGCAAAGGATAGGATTTCCCGAACAGCTTCCATTCGGGATGGGATAGCTTCTTACAAAGGCTAACTTCAATCCACCCTAAGCGGATTTTTATGTCCTCAAAGACATAGCAAGGTATGTTTTGAGTTACTCAAAACCTTTGGAGTTACTCTCCAAAGACCTTGCCCTGCCGGGTTGGTAGCCTCTCCGAAGTCGGGCTCCCCATGTTCCAATCTGACGATAGTTTGTGCAATTCCATTATTGCCGCATGTACCACTTAATCCATTTTAATATGAACACAGAAAGAAAACGAGGGGGACGAATCCCCAAGCTGAACCCGAAGTCGCACCATGTGATGCTTCGGTTCGACGATGACGAGTGGATGAAATTCCTCGTCATGTATGAGCAGACAGATGTGAAGGCGAAGGCTGTCTTTGCCAAGGCACGCATCTTCGGCGAGCCGTTCAAGGTGTTGCGTGAGGATAAGACACTGGTGGAATACTACACCAAGCTTTCTTCTTTTCACTCGCAGTACCGAATGATTGGCAACAACTACAACCAGGTTGTCAAGGAACTCCGTTGTCATTTCTCAGAGAAAAAGGCGATGGCTTTGCTCTATAAGCTGGAGAACTGCACCAGGGAACTGGTCTCTCTTACCCGTGAGATTGTTGAACTAACCCGTAAGTTTGAGGAAAGATGGTCGCAAAGATAAGTTTCGGAAGTTCATTGTATGGCGCACTGGCATACAATGGTGAGAAGATTAACAAGGAAGAGGGAAAGCTCTTGGCAACGAACAAGATCTTCGATGATTGTTCGGGAAAGACGAGCATCGCCAATGCCTTGCGTGATTTCCAGCGATACCTTTCTCCGCACATCAGAACAGAAAAGTTGTCGTGGAACAACTGCATGAAGCTCATTGCGCTTTCTACAACAAAGCGGTCTGCGCTGACGGGTACAAAGATGTAATCCATCTGAGACAAGGTCTTCATGACGCCCTCACTTTTGATAGTCCCAGGCATGTCAAAGAAGATGAAGTCAAGTTTAACCTCTGTTTCATTCAACACTGTCTCTGCGTCGTCAAGCGCATTGACTGCATTGCTTCTCGTTACGCTGAAGGACTTCTTGCCCAGCTTTTTGAAATGCTCACAGGCTTGCGCCTTGAAATAGTCGCTGCTTTTGATGAGTTCCAGTTCCTCGTCTCGCAGGTCTGCAAGGTTGTATTGTGGCTCGTCACAATCTATGACCGCCACATTGTAGCCCTTGACATTGTGAAAGTAGTTGGCTACAAGAGCCGTGATGGTGGACTTTCCTATTCCACCTTTCTGTGTCGCGAATGCAACAAATCTTGTTTTACTCATATCTTTAACTTTTTAAATTGTTGATAACTCACTTCCATGATTTTCTGCCAATTTAATGATATGAACACATAAGTGTCCATGTCTATAAGTCATTGCTCCATTATGGAGGCCTTGAACCATTGCAGTGCTTCATCATTTCCATACGACAGTACGACAGTGAATCAGTAAGTCTGTACGTCAGTGGAGCATCATGGATGCAAAGAGACGCTGCAATAGTGACAGGCTTATTCGTTGCTGCAAATGCTTGTTTCATAATATTTTCAAATCATTGGTTCAATGTTTCGGCTGCAAAATAACAACGAATTTTCCAAAAAACAATGGTTTTCAAATCCTGTGGCAGCATGTTGCCGATAGTTGCAGTGGTTGTCTGGGGTAGCATTGTACAGGGGCGCATTTTTAGCCGTAATTTTGCACCCGAAAGGCAAAGCAATGGATAGCGCATCCATATCGTTCCGACAAGAACAAGGCTTGATGCTCCGCAAAGGATAGGATTTCCCGAACAGCTTCCATTCGGGATGGGATAGCTTCTTACAAAGGCTAACTTCAATCCACCCTAAGCGGATTTTTATGTCCTCAAAGACATAGCAAGGTATGTTTTGAGTTACTCAAAACCTTTGGAGTTACTCTCCAAAGACCTTGCCCTGCCGGGTTGGTAGCCTCTCCGAAGTCGGGCTCCCCATGTTCCAATCTGACGATAGTTTGTGCAATTCCATTATTGCCGCATGTACCACTTAATCCATTTTAATATGAACACAGAAAGAAAACGAGGGGGACGAATCCCCAAGCTGAACCCGAAGTCGCACCATGTGATGCTTCGGTTCGACGATGACGAGTGGATGAAATTCCTCGTCATGTATGAGCAGACAGATGTGAAGGCGAAGGCTGTCTTTGCCAAGGCACGCATCTTCGGCGAGCCGTTCAAGGTGTTGCGTGAGGATAAGACACTGGTGGAATACTACACCAAGCTTTCTTCTTTTCACTCGCAGTACCGAATGATTGGCAACAACTACAACCAGGTTGTCAAGGAACTCCGTTGTCATTTCTCAGAGAAAAAGGCGATGGCTTTGCTCTATAAGCTGGAGAACTGCACCAGGGAACTGGTCTCTCTTACCCGTGAGATTGTTGAACTAACCCGTAAGTTTGAGGAAAGATGGTCGCAAAGATAAGTTTCGGAAGTTCATTGTATGGCGCACTGGCATACAATGGTGAGAAGATTAACAAGGAAGAGGGAAAGCTCTTGGCAACGAACAAGATCTTCGATGATTGTTCGGGAAAGACGAGCATCGCCAATGCCTTGCGTGATTTCCAGCGATACCTTTCTCCGCACATCAGAACAGTCTGCCAATGCCTTGCAAGAGCACTTCACCTTACCTTACGAGAATGAGCAGCCGATACCACTTACCATTCCAAAGGAAGATGGTGCAATCTCAGAACAAGAGCGTCACGATTCTGGCTTGTTCGATGAATACGGCAGCGGTCTTGGACTCATGTCTGGAGGAGGTCCTTCAAATGAAGCACAGGAAGCTGCATTTGACAGGGAGTTGCGTAGAAAGAAGAAGAAACGAAAAGGGCGAAGTCTTTAATCGTGTTATCAAGGTTGACTTTCTTATGCAATGGAGAAAGTCAGCCTTCAATCAAAAACAATTTGTATAACTTCAAAATAAAAAACAATGGCACAAGAAGACGATTTGAGAGCATTGGGGAAAATTATGGATTTTCTCCGTGCCGTGAGTATAATTCTCGCTATTATGAATGTATATTGGTATTGCTACGAGGCAATGCACATGTGGGGAGTGACAATCGGGGTGGTTGACAGAATCCTAATCAACTTCAACCGTACAGGCGGTTTATTCCATTCCATCCTCTATACCAAGCTGTTTTCGCTTTTGCTCCTGGCACTCTCATGTCTGGGAACCAAAGGCGTGAAAGCAGAAAAGATGAGTTGGAACAGGATTTCTACAGTTCTTGTCGTGGGCTTCTGCCTATTCTTCCTCAACTGGTGGATATTATTGTTGCCTATATCTCATTTGGGCAATGCCACGCTGTACATCTTTACAATGACAGCAGGTTATATCTGCCTGTTGATGGGCGGACTATGGATGAGCCGACTCTTGAAACACAACCTCATGGAGGATGTCTTCAATAATGAGAACGAGAGCTTCATGCAGGAGACCAAACTAATGGAGAACGAGTATTCCGTCAATCTGCCAACACGATTCTATTACAAGAAGAAATGGCAGAGAGGATGGATCAACGTGGTCAATCCGTTCCGAGCGACCATCGTGTTAGGTACACCGGGTAGTGGTAAGTCCTTTGCTGTAGTGAACAACTACATCAAACAGCAGATAGAGAAGGGGTATTCAATGTATATCTATGATTTCAAGTTTTCCGACCTTTCGACGATTGCCTACAACCACATGATGAACCATCAGAATGGATATAAGGTCAAGCCACAGTTCTATGTTATCAACTTTGACGATCCTCGCAGAAGTCATCGCTGCAATCCGATTCACCCAGATTTCATGAGTGATATTTCCGATGCTTATGAGAGTGCATACACCATCATGCTCAACCTTAACAAGACGTGGGTTCAGAAGCAGGGCGACTTCTTCGTGGAGAGTCCGATTATCCTCTTTGCAGCCATCATTTGGTACCTAAGAATCTACAAGAATGGGAAATATTGTACCTTTCCTCATGCCATCGAATTGCTCAACCGCAGATACGAGGATGTTTTTCCGATACTGACGAGCTATCCCGAACTGGAGAACTATCTTTCTCCATTCATGGATGCATGGCAAGGTGGGGCAATGGAGCAGTTGGCGGGGCAGATTGCAAGCGCAAAGATTCCGTTGTCACGAATGATTTCACCACAACTCTACTGGGTGATGTCCGCAAGCGAGTTTACACTCGACATCAACAATCCCGAAGAACCGAAGATTCTATGTGTCGGCAACAATCCCGACCGTCAGAACATTTATGGTGCGGCACTTGGCTTGTACAACAGCCGCATCGTGAAACTTATCAACAAGAAGGGACAACTCAAATCATCCGTTATCATTGACGAGTTGCCGACCATCTATTTCAAGGGTTTGGATAACTTGATAGCCACGGCACGAAGCAACAAGGTTGCCGTCTGCTTGGGCTTCCAAGACTTCTCGCAGTTGGTTCGCGATTATGGAGACAAGGAGGCAAAGGTGGTTATCAATACCGTTGGTAATATCTTCAGCGGACAGGTCGTTGGCGAGACCGCCAAGACTTTATCCGAGCGTTTCGGCAAGGTGCTCCAAAAGTGCCAGTCCATTTCCATCAATCGTCAGGATGTTTCTACATCCATCAATATCCAGATGGACAGTCTCATTCCGCCGAGCAAGATTAGCAGACTCATCCAAGGAATGTTTGTCGGCTCTGTTTCCGACAACTTCAACGAGCGTATCGAGCAGAAGATATTCCATGCCGAGATAGTAGTTGATATCGAAAAGGTGAAACGGGAGGAATGTCGTTATCAGAAACTCCCCATCATCAACGATTTCTTGGATGCGGATGGCAACGACTGCATGAAGCAGACCATACAGGACAACTATAACCAAATCAAGGAGGATGTCAAGCAGATAGTCAAGGATGAGCTGGGGCGTATCGCCAACGATGAGAACTTGAAGCACTTGATACAGAAGGCATAATTGCGCTTTTCACAGTTGAATATAAATAGGTTTGTCCTATTGCTTTTTTCCGCGAGTGCCAAGAATAATCG
>PVMO01021013.1_pt1 | contig 20479 bp, 13 predicted proteins | sample 1853421 | NCBI WGS metagenome assembly PVMO01 (sample SAMN08533511, study PRJNA380276) | Human gut metagenome, whole genome shotgun sequencing project.
TGGACCGCCAGATAGTACCAGGCATCCGGCGGGTTGTCGGGCCAGGCGATCATGTCGTCCAGCAGATCATCCGCGGTCTCGGGGAGGCGGCCCAGGACGCGGTTGATGGTGGTCATGGCCTCGGCGCGGGTGATGCTGCGGTCGGGGGCGAAGGAACCGTCAGGCTGGCCCTCCACCCAGCCCTTCACCGCGGCCTGGTTGATGTACCCGGCGGCCCAGTGGCCGGAGATGTCGGAGAAGCGGTCGTCGCCGTGGTAGGGGGCGCTGTCAAAGCGGGCGGCGATGGCAGCGAACTCGCCCCGGGTGATGGGCGCCTCGGGATGGAAGGCGGAGGGGCTGCGGCCCTCCACGATGCCCATGGCCTGCATGGTGGCCACGGCGGTGGCGTACCACGCGTCGGAGGCCACGTCGGCAAAGGGACTGGTCTCGGTCAGGTACTCGTCCCGGGCCTCGTCAGTGAGCAGACGGAAGAAGATGGTGGCCACCTCGGCGCGGGTAATGGGGGCCTCAGGGTGAACCAGGCCGTCGTCCCGGCCGATGATGTAGGCGAAATGCTCGTCTCCATTGAGCCGGTCGGGCACGCCGGTCCTTTCCCAGCCGGCGTACACGGTCTTGTTGGAGGTCATGCGGATGTCGTCGATGGGCTCGGTCAGGGCCTTGTCGGCGTACCAGCCGGTGAAGGTGTAGCCCTCCCGGACGGGCTCCTTGTCCAGCTCCACCAGAGTATTGCGGCGGTACCGCTCGTCCTTGTATTTGGTGCCGCCATTGCTCTCATAGCGCAGGGTGTAGTAGGTGGTGCCACCACCGCCGCCGTGGTCCCCGCCGCCGGACTCCTTCTGGTAGACCAGCGCGAAGGGGGAGAAGCTGCCGGTGGCAAACTTGATATACTGTTTGCCGTTCAGGGTTACCAGTGTGCCGTCCAGCTTCTCCGCAGGATTCTCCTTCAGTTGTTCGTCCGCCGCGCCCTCGTAGTCGCGGTCGAGCGCGTCAAAGTGGACGATGTAGAAGGGCGCAGAGGTGTCGGCGTCGTCGGGCACCGGCCAGTAGAGATCTATCGTCTGGCCGTCGCCCAGGGTCACATAGGCGTTGCCGTTGCTGCTGTCCACCAGATCCAGGTATTGGAACTCGTAGAGGTAGTCGCCGTTGGGGATGCCGGTATCAGACCCGATGATTTCATTGCTGATGTGATCAATGAGCACCTGGTCGTCCAGCACTTCGTCGGTCAGCAGGTGGACGGCGTTCTTGTCGGTGATTTCCACCTGGCTGTCATTTATGTAATACTTGACGCCCGCCGGGGCCACCGCAGTGATGGCGTCCCCCGTCACATCGTCTGCCTTGTCCTCCACCGGGGCAGTGACGCCCCCCTCTGTCGCACCGCGAATGGTGAGGGCGCCTTCTTCAATCTTGACCGGATAGATAAATGTCTCGTCGGAATGTTCGGGAATATCTTTGAACACCGCCTGTACGAGGCCCTGATCCACCCCGCCGGAGTAGATGGTCATGGAGTAGGTCCTGTTCTGCTCGATGGCAGAGATGTCGAATTCGTCGCTGATCTTGACTTCCCCGGTCTCTGGATCCGTAAACTGGAGCCGAACGGGATCCTGGCCTTCCTTTACCGATTCCATCCGGTAGATATAACGGGCGATTCCGTCCACCGGGTCGGTGGTGCTGGTAGCGCCGTCGCTGTAAAGCTGAATATCCCAGGCCCGGACGGTTTCGCCGGCGCCATAGGTAAAGGTCAGGTGACCGGCGAGGTCAACCGCCTGTCCAGGGCCTTCCAGCATATCGTTAATCTCCTCCGGGACGGTGAGCAGATAGCCTGCCTCAGGCAGGCCGCTGCCGCTGACAATCTGGCCGTTCTCGTCCGTGACGCCGTCATAGCTGTTGCCGCCGGTGTAAACCGTAATGTCCGCCGGGCGGATGGTGACATACTGGGTCTGGTCGACAAACCACCCGTGGGTGATGTCGGACTCGTCTGTTACCGCTCGGTCATCCGTGAAGTATTCCTTGGCCTGACCGGCCTCGGAGACGGCAAAGTCAACCTTTGCAGACGGCTCTGTGTATACTGTTCCCTGCTTGAGGAACACATCGCCCTTGACGTAGTCCGCATCGGCCGCGCCGTTATCCTTAGTGGGGACATAGGCCGCGCCCTCCTGCACGGTGACATTGCCGCCCGCCGTCAAATAGCAGATATCTGCTTCTGCGCTGATCGGCGCAGGCATTTTCAATGTGCCTGCACAAGTGAAGTTTCCGGAAATCTCGTTGCTTTGCAGCAGATCCAGCGCGCCGCCCTCTTGAATGGTGACAGTCTCCACGCCGTCAAATAGCGTCTCGCCGGAGGCGAGATGCTCGCGCAGGATGCCGCCGTCCTCAATTACAACCTCAGGGAACCCGTGGATTCTGGTAGAGGTGTAATCGCCTTTGACGATGACGCTGGCGCCGTTTCCTGTACGGGTGGGGGTGTTTTTCTCATAGTTATAAAGGTGCTGATCCAGCTCGGAATCACCCCGCACCGCGCCGCTTAGCTCGTCAGTGTCGTCCAGGATAATCGTAACCGTATGGTCGGAGGTCACTTCGCCAAACTTGTCCAGTGTGTATACGTTGGCCCGGCTGCCGTGCAGAGTAATGGAGACATTGCCGTCAACTTGGGCCGGGTTATCCTTGTCCTCCCCTTTACCGGTCGCAAAAATGGTCGGGCAGGCGGATTGGGGGCCACCGGATACTGTGATTACGACATCGCCGATCACGTCCGCACCTTCATTGCCTCCAGCGCGGATCTCACCGATCACCTCACTGCTGTCATCCACGGTGATTGTAACACCACCTGTTATGGTGGAATCTCCGGTTCCGCCGCCCCAGACGGTTTCCTCTGAGATAAGGCTGTTCTCTTTGATATGGATAAAGATGTCTCCTGTTACGTCGCTGTCGTACCCGCCGCCATAGATAGCGGCCGCATTATTGTTCATTTTAGTATTTGAAATGTTAAATGTAATATTTCCTACTACTGGAGCGTTTTTCCCATACCCGCCGCCGTAAATGGGCCTGCCAAAGCCATTATTTAGTCCGGACAGATTTATGCAAATTGAACCAGTAACCTCCGCTGAATAGGACGACCGCGCATATCCGCCGCCATAGATAGGATTATCGGTGACTGAGTTGATAAAGTCCAACGTTATATTTCCGTTGACTTTGGCATCTTTTTTATTTGCGTAACCACCAGCGCGCACATGCTGAATCTTACCGCAGTTTTCAATGTGCAGATAAACATTGCTCTCCACGGAGCCATTCACTCCGCCGCCGTATACATAGGTAAGCGGCAAGGAGGTATAAATCTCCACATGAGTGCCGCCGGTGATATCCTCGTCCAGACCTCCGCCAATCACATAGCAGCTGAATGTGCTACATGTTTTACCGTCAACAATGGTGTCTGCGGTATAATAGCTGCACTGCACGCCCGAGGCGATGACCAACGGATAACCGTTGGCAACGATGGTATAGGTACCATAATATCTGCTAAAAAAATAATCCGTATAGTTGCAGTTAAATTTGATGTCATCTATGGTCAGGGCATCTGCCAGACTGATGTTGTACGCTCCATCCGAGGCCGAACAATACTCAAACAGCAGCTCCGCGTTCCCGTCCCCGCCTCGAAGAGTAGTCTCTACAGTGGGGCTAGTCCAGGTATCTACTGATACCTGTCCTAAGACCACGATTTCGACCGGTTTTTTCCCTTCGTTTGCCAATTCGGTTGCACGGGCCAGCGTGGTCGGCGTTTCGGCGGTCGCGCCGTCGTCCTCCTCTGTACCTTCGTTCGAGACATAAATCGTCCGCCGCTCCGCGCCGGCGTCCCTCGGCTTCTCTGCGGGCGCCTCCTGGGGCTGCGCCGGGGTAAGCCCCTCCGTCCGCACGTCTACCTCCGGTAGATTTGCAGCCATAGTTGAAGGAGAAAAAGAAATTATAATACATAGAGCCAAAATAAGGGATAACAATCGCTTTTTCATGTTTTTAAAACTCCTCTCTTATGGATATTGGGGATATCGCGCCTCATGTTTAAAAAATTTCACTTTTTCAGTCCGTAAAATTACTTGTCGAAAAAAGCTAAAATTGACAACAAGAAAGCGTACAGTTCTAGCAAAAGCGCTTGTTATTCCTGGAAAGCTGTGGTATATTATGTAATTACAACGGCGTGTTTGAAAAAGTGAAGGTTTTCAAACACGCCGCCGCTGTTTTTTCAGAGGGATTTTATGCTATAATAAAGAAAACGTTGTGGAATGGTGTTCCATTTTGCCGAAGCCACATAGAGAAAAAGAAAAGGAGGGGAACCAATGGAATGGAAGATCCTATTGTATGCCCGGCGGAAGGAACCGCTGGACATCCCGGACGACCTGTCCAAATACCCGATGAACGACTTTGAGCTGGACTACTGGCGGATTGTCAACAGCGCGCCCTTCCGCCGTCTCCAGGACAAGACCCAGGTGTTTCCCCTGGACAAGAGTGACTTTGTGCGCACCCGGCTGACCCACTCCATGGAGACCTCGGCGCTGGCCAAGCAGCTTGCCACCATGATTACCGCCAATATCCGCAAAAACAAGAGCGGCACCCCCTACGCCATGACGGAGGACGAGGCGCGGGACGCGGCCAACGCCGTCATGTGCGCCGGACTGCTTCACGACATCGGCAATCCGCCCTTCGGCCACTTCGGCGAGGTGGTCATCGGCGACTGGTTCAAGAGCCACCTGGACCGTCTGAGCTACAAGGGCAGGCACCTGTCCCAGTGGCTGGACCGCCAGATGAAGGCCGATCTCTGCCACTTCGAGGGCAACGCCCAGGCCCTGCGCCTGCTGACCAAGGTGTACCGGGTGGACAGCGCCTTCGGTATGGATCTCATGCCTGCCGTGCTTAACACCCTGGTCAAGTACCCGGTGGATTCCACCAGGGTAGACAAGGCCAGCGCCGACGTGAAGCTCCACAAGCTGGGCTACTACAAGGCCGAGGAGGCGCTTTTCGGCGCGCTGGCCTCCGCCACCGGTACCCGGACGGTGGAGGGCTTCTGCCGCCATCCCCTGACCTATATTCTGGAGGCGGCGGACGACATCGCCTATGCCACTGCCGATCTGGAGGACGCCTACAAGAAGGGCCTGTTCACCCTGGACGAGTTCGAGCGGTTCTTCCGGGACACCCTGGAGGCGAAAAAGGACGACTGGGGCCTCAACGGCGGCCAGGTCAAAAAATCCGCCGAGATGATCGACGAGCTGACCCGCCTGCGCGAGCGGGAGAGCAGCTCCATGGCGGCCTTCCAGCGGTGGATCGCCTATGCCCGCCACTGGCTCATGTATACCGCCGCCTTTGGCTTCGTCCCCTACGGCGCCGGACAGACGGACTCCTATTCCGCCATCATGGAGGGGACGTTCCGGCGGGAGATCATGGAGGGCACCTTCCACGGCGGCTCCATCCGTATTTTGAAGGCGGCCATGGGTCGCTTTGCCTACGACTCGGAGGGGATTCTCACCCTGGAGCTGGCGGCCCAGACCATACTCACCACCCTGCTGTCCCGGTTTGTCCCGGCGGTGCTCTACCTGGATGCCGGCGACGACGCCCCCGAGGAATACCGGCCCACGGCGGCGGAGGAAAAGCTGGTCAAGCTGCTCTCCGAAAATCAACTGGCCTGCTACCGGGCCGACGCAGAGGGAAAGGATGAGGGGTACCGCCTCTATCTGCGGCTGCTGCTGGTGACCGACTTCATCAGCGGTATGACTGACTCCTATGCAAAAAATCTCTATCAGGAGCTGACGGGGATCTATTGATTCCTGCGGTGACAAAAGCAAGCGGTACCGCCCGGATGGGCGGTACCGCTTGCTTCAATCTGGAGGGAATTTGAAAGGGAATTGGGGATCAGTCCAGCACGCCGACCTCTTTGTAATAGCGCTCGGCGCCGGGGTGCATGGGGATCAGGGCACCTTCGATGCCGCGCTCCGGACAGGTGCCGGCGGCGTTCTTATGCACGGCTTCCAGAGCATCGGCGTTCTCCATCATGGTCTTGACCAGGTTGTAGACGGTCTCCTCGGGCACGTCGGCACGGGCGCAGAGAGCGGTGTACTGGGCAAAGGTGGTGATATCCTCATCACAGCCGTCATAGGTGCCGGCGGGGATAACCACTGTGTGGTACCAGGGCTTCTCGGCCATCAGCTTGTCAACGGCCTCCTGGCCGATGTCGACGACCTTGATGCCAAAGGACATGGCCAGGTCGGTAAAGTTGGTGCCGGGGGCGGGAGTGGCGTACAGGAAGGCGTCGATATTGCCGTCCTGGAGGGCGGTGCACAGGTCGGACAGAGACAGGTTTACCACGCTGCCCAGATCATCGGTGGTCATATCGTAGGCCCACAGAACATCGTCCAGGTAACCGGCCATCATGCCGGCAGTGACACCGAATTTGGTGCCGGCCAGGTCGGGAATGCTGTTAATATCGGACTTCGCAGAAGTGATAACGTGGACCGTCGCGCCGGTGCCGGAGTGGGTGGCCACGTGCATGATCTGCTCTGCGGGCAGGCCCTCAAACTCGCCCTCGGCATTGTAGCAGGACAGGGTCATATCCATGCCCATGGTGCCGAAGTCGGTTTCGCCCATAGCCAGCAGGCGGGCATTCTCGGCGGAGCCGGTGGAGGCCTCAATGGCAAAGCTGTACTTGCCGGGGTTGGCTTTGTTCATCATGTCGGCAATGGAATTATACAGGACGTTCTGATAGCCGTTCAGGGGCCCGCAGCTGATGCGCACGGTTTCCGTACCGCCGGAGGAGCCTCCGCCCCCCTCTCCAGCATCACTGCTACAGGAGGCGATTCCCATCAGCATACCGACTGCCAGCAACAGACACATAAGTTTTGACAGCTTTTTCATAACGATATCTCCTTTTCTTTTTCTCTCCAATGGCATTCACCCGGGGGAAAATGTCACGTGGTAGACTGGGAAACGGTAACGGGGACGAACTTCTCCGAACGCTTAAACATGAACTCGGTGACAAACTCCACCACGATGATGGCGATACCTACCAAATCGGTGACCATACCGGGCACAATCAGCATCACAGCGCCCAGTATCATGAGCGGACGCTCGAACCACTTCAGGCTCCAGCGGAAGAAGAAGCCCTCGAAGCCGGAGGCCAGCAGATAGGCGCCAATGAGCGCGGTAACCAGGCTCCAGAGGATGTCCAGCACGCCGCCCTCCATCAGCAGTACCGGATTGTAGACAAACAAGTACGGCATGAGGAAGGAACAGAAGGCCAGACGGAACGCCTTGTAGCCTGTCTTGTTTGGATCGCACCCGGCCAGGCCGGCGCCGGCATAGGCGGCCAGCGCCACAGGGGGGGTGATGGAGGAGATGCAGCCGAAGTAGAAGATGAACATGTGGGCGGCCAGCGGGGGAATGCCCAACTGAATCATCGTGGGGGCTACCAGGGAGGCCAGAACCAGATAGGCCGCCGTGGTTGGGACGCCCATGCCCATGATCAGGGAGACAACCATCGTCAGAACGAGCAGCAGCAGCATGCTGGTGCCGGCCACGCTGGTCAGGATGGAGGAGATGCGGTAGCCCAGGCCGCTGCCCATGATCACACCGCTGATAATACCGGCCATGGCGCAGGCAATGCCGACGGAAACGGCGCTCTTTACCGTCTGGACAGGAATCTGGAGCCACTGCTCCTTGGTCATACGGGTCTTGGGGTTGATTTCCACCAGGACGAGAGTGACGATGATGGTCAGCAGGCCAGAGCGCACGATGGTCATATTGAACACGGCCATGCAGAAGATCAGGAAGATCAGGGGGGCAAGCATGTAAATCTGCTTGAGCATGCTACGTACCTTGGGCAGTTGGGAGCGGGGGATCCCCTTCAACCCATGCTTGGCGGCATAGATATCGACGCCAAAGAGGACGGCCAGAAAGTAGAGAATAGCAGGGATCAGGGCGGCCTTTGCCACGGCGGTATAGGGAATGCCCAGCATTTCCGCCATAATAAAGGCGGTGGAGCCCATGATGGGGGGCATGATGGCTCCGCCGGTGGAGGCGGTGGCCTCAACCGCCGCGGCAAAATCGGGCTCAAAGCCGTTCTTTTTCATCATAGGAATGGTGAAAGTGCCGGTGCCGATGACATTGGCCGTGGGACTGCCGCTGATGGAGCCAAAGAAGCCGGAGGCCACCACAGCCACCTTGGCGGGGCCGCCGCGCATGTGGCCGAACAGGGAGGTGGCCAGATTGGTCATATAGTCGCCGATGCCGGAGACGCTCATGATAGCGCCCAGCAGGACGAACAGGACCACATAGGAGGCCGAGGCATAGAGGGGGGAGCCGAAGATACCGTCTGTGGTCAGATAGACCAAAGAGGTGAACTTCTTCAGCGTCATGCCGGGCTGGTTGAGGAAGCCGGGAATATACTTGCCCAGGAAGGCGTAGGCCACAAAGACCAGGGTGATGATGACCAGGGGATTGCCCATCTTCCGGCGGCACGCCTCAAAGATAGCGATAATCAGAAGAATGGCAAACAGAATGTCGCTGGCGTACACAATTCCGGCGCGCAGTTGCAGGTTTTCATCCAGGATGGTGATGTAGGCACAGCCGCCCAGGGCGAAGAGTGCCATAATACCGAGAAAAATTTGCTCCCAACGCTTCTCGCTGTCGACCATTGCATTGATGTAGAAGATCACCAGCAGGAAGCCCAGGTGGATCGACTTCTGCGCAATGCCCGGCATAGTGCCGAACGCTGCGGTGTAGAGGTGAAATGCTACAAAGCAGATGGCCAGGATCAGCGACACCTTTTTTAAGGCGGACTTCATGTGTGATTGATCCTCGCTTTCTGTATTTTATATAACAATTAATCCATTTTACCTTTACTGGCGAGAAATAGTCCGATTCCCATTGTACCGAAGACGCAGGTAAGCATAACGATGGGAGTAACCAGCTTGCCAGGGAGGAAGGAAAGGAGCTGAAGCTTATTCATTAGGACCATGATACCCGTAATCGGGAGGGCGACAAGCGCTAACTTTGGCTTTTTTACAATTTGATTTGCAAAGAGTGCGCCAAACAGAGCCGGGAGCAATAGATTTAACGCATCCAAAACATGCTGAGGCAACAGACTAACAACATAGTTGCCTACAATAACACCGACTGTCAGGAAGGCAATATTGATAAAAATGGAGACAGCAATACCAACAGTGGCTATGATACCGCCTTCGTCACTACCTTCTTCGACGTTAGCAGCGCTCTGAGCGATGGATGCACAGGGAGCTCTCATGTTATTTACATTTCCCGAAAGAAAGCCCATATAAGTGCCTGCAATACCCAGTATGGCAAAGTAGGAGATTGGTTCATAGAAATATGCAGCGACTACTGCGGGGAGCTGAGCGGCGATACCAGCCATTACACCGCTAACAGATGGGAAAATACCCATAACGGCCAATCCAAGGCATGGACCAAAGGCTAAAACGATTCCAAAAAGACTTAAACCACGCCCCCAGCGGATGGCAAAGGGCAAGAAGTCTGTGTGAAAAATCGAGGAAGTGTTTGGTTTATTTTCTGTCATAGAAATACCCCTTTCAAGCGATGGAAGTATTAACCTTACAAGAAAAAGGATCCAAGCAGCATGCCGCTAAACATGGCGATCATCATTCCAAATTTTCTAACCCATGCCACGTTTTTCTTTTTACCATAGATTGCCAAGGCAAACATAATACCAAAACCAAAAATAACCGTCATTGTTTGTGCATCGGGGCCGGCGAGAACAATGCCGCGATTAAAGCACTGATAGCCATAAGCGCCCATACCGCCAGCGACACTGATGACACTCATTTTTGCTTTGTTGTTGCCAGCTACCCGGTCACGCAAGTCACCCATTTTGTGTGCAAAAAGGGCAGAAACAAGAATCCAGCCAAGGCAGCAGATTACCATGGTATATACGGCGCAGGCAAATGCTTCCATAGTCATGTTAGAGGTTCCCAAGGTACATCCGACAGCAGAGGCGGCCCGATCAGCGGCAGAAAGCTCAAAGTTGACAGCGCCAATATAGGCTAATCGCATCCAGGCAATAGGGCCTCCCATGGAGCTGAGTAAAGCAATCATTCCAGTTACAATGATTAGGGATGGACCGATTGAGGCCAGAGCGGAACTCCGAATCGCGCTTTTAAACTGACGCTCTGTAATACCCATTTTTCTTCCGGATACAATGGCTCTTCGAGATAATACAATCGCCTGCACGATTACTAACAATACGCCTGGAAGGACGGAAATCCACATAATAGGGTTATTTGCGACTTTCAAATACTCAAGCTCCAAAACAATTCCCCTCTCTCTGTCAATTAGTAGGAAATGCGATAACTAGTCCAGCATCAGCCGTTTTGAAAGCAGAATAAACATTGGCATAGCAACCCTGAAACATTCTTCATCAATATCAAACTTTGGATTATGCCCCCGCGTAATAATTCCTTTTTCGACATTTCTGGCGCCAAAGTAGAACATACACGCATTATAATTCCTGGTATACCAGGAAAAGTCCTCAACCCCCATTGTGGGAGCAGGGCGGTATAGGACGTTTTCACGTCCAACCAATTCCACTGCGGTGTTCTCAACTAATTGGGTCAACTGCTGGTCGCTGGTCAAGGGAGGCACTTTTGTAACATGCTCCAAGGTATAGGAACAACGACTTGCAGAACACAGGCCAGCTACGATTTCCTCCATCCGAGTCAAAACATAGGTGCGTACATCCTCTTCCAGCGTGCGCACGGTTCCAGCTAACACAGCCTCCTGCGGAACGACATTTTTTGATTCATGCTGTCCGGCCTGAACCGAACAAACAGAAATGACAGCGGCCTTTAATGGATCCAGCTCACGGCTAATAATTTGTTGAAATCCCTCGATAACTTTTGCAGCGAGTAAAATAGGATCTTTACCGGTGTGCGGACGTGCACCATGGCAACCTACACCATGGAGCCGTAAAGTAAATTCATCACCACCACCGTTTGAAGGGCCGTAGCATACCTGAACTTGACCGACATCTACATCCAGTACTGCATGCTGACCCAGAATGTAATCCGTGCCATCCAGCACACCTGATTGACAGACAAGCTTTGCCCCTTCTAACAGTTCTTCCGCAGGCTGAAACAAGAACTCTATTGTTCCACAAAATTCAGTGCGATGATCGGAAATATAGTTCGCAACACCAAGAAGATTTGCAGTATGGGCATCATGGCCGCAGGCATGACAGACACCTGAAATTTGTGAGCGGTAGGGTACATCTTTGGCATCTTGGATTGGAAGTGCGTCCATATCTGCGCGCAGGACAACTGTTTTGCCAGGTTTATTGGTATGTAGTGTTCCCAAAACCGCTGTACCAGCAAAATTACGCTGCACATCAAGGCCGAACTTTGTTAGGAGATCTGCAATCAAGTTAGAGGTACGGACTTCTTGGAGTCCTAGCTCTGGGTGCATATGGAGATCCCTGCGCCAAGAAATGACCTTGGGTAAATAGGTTTCGAGATCGGGAATAGACATTTTAGACTCCTTCCCCATATGGGCACATGAGGTAGTTAGGGCATGAACACGAGGAACAGACCCAGTGTACGGCGGCAGTCCACATAGAGCTTGCCGTCCTTGTGGAAGTAATTCAGGTTCAGATCATAGGCGCGCTTTTCCACAAATTCCAGGTGGCAGCCGGAGAAGGCGGCGGCCACGATGGGCAGCTTCAGGCCGTCGTTGCGGGGCTCGCAGCCGAACTCGGCCACGTAGGCGTCGTGATCCACCAACTGATAGGTGTCCAGGTTGAAGCCGGTGTCAGTGGCCCCCTTGGCGGCGTTGTAGAGCTTGGAGATGGCGGCGTCGGCCTCCTCAAAGCGCTCCTTGCTGTCGCAGTAGCCGGTGATGTAGGCCAGGCGCTTGGCGCCGTTGATGTGGGGGAATTTGGTCTCGTTCTTGACGATCAGCTCCTTGGCCAGATGGGTGGTGCAGCCGAAGAGAATGTCGGTAAAGGGCTCGTAGTTCTGAATAAAGAAGGTCTGGTAACCGGCCTCGCCCTCCTTCTCACCGTAGCGGACATGCTGGCGGAAGGGGTTGTTGATCTCGCCGATGGTCTCAATGCCGCCCTCGATCAAAGCGTTGCGCATGGGATTGGGGTCAGTCCCCTTGACGCTCAGGCGATAGGAGTGGACCTTGGGCAGATTGGTGGCGGGGACGGACTGGGTCAGCCAGGTGATGGTGGTGTTCAACTGGTAGGTGCACAGCTCAAAGTAGGAGTTCTCAAAGATGAAGTGCACGGTGCGGTCGGTATAGCAGTCGGCGGTGGTAAAGCCCAGCTTGGTCACCAGGTCGATCGGGCGGTCGCGGTGGGTAGTGGCGATGCTGAAGTGGTCGATACAAAACGGTACCTTTTTCTCTAACATGTCATAGCCTCCTAATCCATTCTGGTCGTGTTTCCGGGGAAATTACCGGGCCATGCCGCGCTTCCTGGCGGCCTGATAGAAGCGGTCCAGAGCGTCTGCCAGGGTCTTGCGGGGGCAGGCGACGTTGATGCGCTGGTAGCCGGAACCGGCCGCGCCGAAGTCGGTGCCGTTGTCCAGGTAGAGCATGCACTCGTCGGTGAGGAACACCTTCATGTCTGCGTCGCTCATGCCGAAGCAGCGGAAGTCGCACCAAACCAGGTAGGTGCCCTCCAGCTCGGTGACCACAACTCCGGGGAAGTGCTGGGCGAAGAAGTCGCGGACATACTCGTAGTTGCCCTTGATGACCTGGATGAGCTCCTCCAGCCACTCGGCGCCGTGGCGGTAGGCGGCCTCGTGGGCCACGGGGCCGAAGCGCTCGATGTGCATGAAGGCCTGGAGGCCCATCTGCTTCTGGAACTTGGCCCGCACCTCGTCGTTGGGGATGATGATGCTGGCGTAGCACAGGCCAGCCAGGTTAAAGGTCTTGCTCAGGGAGGTGCAGATTACGCAGTTGTCGGCAAACTCTTTGCCCAGGGAGGCATACACAATGTGTTTGTATCCGGGCTGGATCAGATCGTGGTGGATCTCGTCGGCCACCACCATGACGCCGTACTCGTTGCAGATCTCGCCCATCCTGCGCAGCTCCTCCTCCGTCCAGACGCGGCCGGTAGGATTCTGGGGGGAGCAGAGGAAGAACAGCTTGGCCTGCTTGGCCTTCTCACGGAAGTCGTCGAAATCCACGGTATAGTGGCCCTTCTCGTCCGCCACCAGGCGGTTTTCCAGCACCTTGCGGCCGGTGTTTACGGTAGCGCCGGTGAAGTGATGGTAGTCGGGGGTCTGGATCAGGATGCCGTCGCCGGGCTGGGTAAAGGTCCAGACGGCGTTATAGAGGGCGGGAACGACCTGCTCGAAGGGGACGATCCAGTCGGGCTGAACGTCCCAATCGTGACGGGTTTTCATCCACTGGCAGCAGGACTCCCGAAAGCTGTCGGTCAGGCGGTGGTAGCCCAGCACGCCGAAGTCCGCCTCGGCTTTGATTGCGTCAATAACGCAGGGGGCGGTGCGGAACTCCATGTCGGCCACCGACAGGGGAACGATGCCCTTGGGGGGCTTATTGCCCTTGGAGTCCTTCATGATGCGGTACTTTCCGGTGCCGCGGATGGCCGGATCGCGGTCAATAATCGTTTCAAAATCGTATTTCATCGCGCATTCTCCTTTTCCAAGTCAATTTACGGCTGATAAAGAACGCCCTTCTCAGGCTTGATGCCGAGAATCTCGCGGGCCTCGGCGGCGGTGGCAATCTCACGGCCGGCCAGGATACCAAGCTTGACCGCCCGCTCCACCAACTGGGCGTTGGTGGCGTATTCGCCCTTCTTCATAAACACGTTGTCCTCCAGACCGACGCGCAGGTTGTCGCAGCCGGCGGCCAGACCGGCCAGCATACAGGGCATGTGGGCCTTGCCGATTCCGGTGATCGACCAGGTGGAGCCCTCCGGCAGCTTGGAAACCAGATGGTTGATCGAGTCAATATTGCCCGGCATACCACCAGGGACATCCAGAACCAGCTGGTAGTGGAGCGGGGCCTTCAGGACGCCTTTTTTCAGGTAGTAATCCACGTTGCCCAGCATACCGGCGTCAAAGATTTCAATTTCGGGCTTGATGTCCAGCTCCTGGGTGAGCAGGCCCAGCCGCTCCAGGAAGGGGGGCGTGTTCAGAAAGATGTAGCTGTTGGCCCAGTTGAGGGTACCAGGGTCATAGGAGCACATCTCGGGCATCAGGATGGGCAGGTGGGCCACCCGCATATCCTCGGAGAACTTGGTGCCGGAGGTGGTGACATTGATGATGGCATCCAGGTGGTTGGTGCGCAGGGCTTCCCGGATCATGGAGACCACCTGCACAAAGCGGCTGGTCTCCATGGTGTTCGCGCCCTCGTCATCGCGGACATGGATGTGCAGGATGCAGGCGCCGGCCCGAACTGCGGCCAGAGAATCGGCGACCAGCTCCTCCGGCGTCAGGGGGACGTAGGGGGACTGCTTGCGGGTGGTACCGCCGCCGCAGAGGGCGCAGGTGATCATAAGCTTGTTTGTTTTCATAATTGGATATCCCTTTCCGTTCCATCAAAACGACTTAAATTGCGTGCTTTATTGGAGAATCGGTATACCAGTGGAGCCAATATAGCACTTATGCATACAATTTGTAAAGATGCAACTTGCCATTTCTCTGTTATGACCAAGGAAAAGCGACGGCTTTTGTCAAATGTAACGATTTTTATTTTGTGTATTCTCATTGCTGAGTGAATCTGCTATAATTCGGATTGGTATACCAGAGAAAAAGCAAAAAAGAGATAAAAATGGAATATTAGCAAAAAATACTACATAAAAAGAAAAATATGTGCGCCTGCTATTGCGCGGAATACCGGAATGACATGGTGCGGTATTCCAAAAAGGCGCACGTTTTGGCTGGACCAATGGGACAGCCAGGAAGAGGTCCGAATGCTTACAAAACAGCTTTCCGATTTTCTATATGAAGTCCGCTATGAGAGTCTGCCCTCCAAAGCGGTGGACAACGCAAAGCTCTATCTGGAGGATCTGCTCGGCGTGGCGGCAGCCGGCTCAGTTCAGCCGCAGGGGGGTATCTGGCGCAGCTACTTTGCCGCCGGGGACGGACAGCAGGAGGCGACCGCCTGGAACAGCGGACTGGAGCGGTTCTCCTGCGAACATGCTGCCGCGCTGAACGCAGCGTGCGCCCATGTCATGGATATGGACGACGTGCACAACGCCTCCATCACCCACCTGGGGGCGGTAACCATCCCCGCGGCGCTGGCGGTGGGGCAGAGGCTTCACCGCTCCGGGCGTGAGGTGCTGGCTGCCATTGCCGCGGGCTACGAGATTGGCGCACGGGTGGGGGAGGCCATCAACCCAGGCTCCTACCACTACTGGCATACCACTGGAGTGGTGGGGGCGCTCTGCTCTGCCGTGGCGGCGGGCAAGCTGATGGGGCTGGACCGGAAGAAACTGCTGCACGCCATTGGCTCGGCAGGGACGCAGGCGGCCGGCCTGTGGCAGTTTTTGGAGGACGGCGCCATGAGCAAGACCCTGCACACCGCCAACGGTACCCTCTGCGGCCTGCGGTCGGCCCGCCTGGCGGCGCTGGGCTTTACCGCTGCGGAGGACATTCTGGCGGGAGACCGGGGCCTGCTGGGCGCCATGACGCCGGATAACCACCCGGAGGCGCTGACGCGGGCGCTGAGCTGGGAAAACTGCGCCCTGCTGACCAACTCCCTGAAGCCCTACGCCTGCTGTCGCCACACCCACGCGGCGGACTACTGCGCCCAACTGCTGCGGGGGGAGCACCGGCTGGAGCCGGAGCACATCACCCGCATTGTGGATCACACCTATCAGGTGGCAGTCAACACGGTGGACAATCCGGAGCCATCCACCCCCTACGGCTACAAATTCAGCGGCCAGTACTGTACCGCGGCCATGCTGGTGTACGGCCACCTGGGGGAGTCCGCCTTCACGCCGGAGGCCACCTCCGACCCACGGGTGCGGCGGCTGATGGACAAGATTACCCTGGTGTGCGACCCGGAGCTGGAGGCCAGCTATCAGGCGGACCGCAACCGGTGGGCCCACCGGTTGGAGGTAACTCTGGAGGACGGCCGGGTGCTCACCCGTCAGGTGGAGTACCCCTATGGCGACTTCAATAACCCCTTTACCTGGGCCTATGAGCACGAGAAGTTTCACACCCTGGCCGACGGGGTTCTGGGCCCGGACCGGGTTGCCGCGCTGGTTGAGCGGCTGCCGCACCTGGAGGAGCTGGATGATATAAACCGGCTGTTTGAGGGGCTGTAAGCCCTGCCTCAGCGGGCGGCCGCCGGAACGGCGGCGCCCATTACCTTACGAATGGAGCATTGCGCTATGAATCAGAACGAAGCACTTGTCAAATCCGCCATTCACGACGCGGTTATCCGCGCCGTGACCGAGATCTCCGCCGATGTGAAGGGGCTGCTTAAAGACGCACTGGCCCGGGAAACGAATGAAACCGCCCAGAGCATGCTCCGCTCCATGGTGGACAACCTGTCCATCGCCAAGGAGGGGGACAAGGCGGTGTGCCAGTCGCCCGGCTACCCCACAACCTGGCTCTCCTTTGGAGACGGCAACCTGCCGGAGTGCGCCAGGGAGGCCGTTTCGGAGGCCGTGGCCGAGGCCACGAAGAAGGGCTACCTGCGCCCCTCCATGGTGGATCCCCTGACCCGGGAGAACTCGGGAAACAACACCGGCAAGGGCGTGCCCAATATCGAGTATGAATACCACCCCGGCCAGAAATACGTCGACTTCATCATCAGCTTTAAGGGCTGCGGCGCCGAGCTGGGCAACGCCATGCAGATTATGACCACCGCCAAGCTGGGCAAAAACCTCTCCGGCCTGAAGCGCTTCATCCTGGAGACCGCCGTCAACGCCGGCGGCAAGCCCTGCCCCCCCTACGGTATCGGCATCGGAATCGGCGGCCAGATGGACATTGCCGCCAAGCTCAGCCGCAAGGCCATCTCCACCCGCCGGTGGGACGACGTGAACCCCGACCCCGAGCTGGCCGCGCTGGAGGCGGAGCTGAAGGACGCCATCAACGGCCTGGGCCTGGGCGCGGCGGGTACCGGCGGCGACACCGTCTGCCTGGCCCTCAAGATGGAGCGGGCCCACACCCACACCGCCATCGCGCCGGTGGCGATCAACTTCCACTGCTGGGTGGCCCGCCGGGCCGGTATCCGCATCTACGACGACGGCCGCGTTGAGAAGCTGCTCTGATTTCCAAAACGGCAAAAAAGGAGTATAGTAAGGATGGCTACTTATCATTTTTCCACACCTCTCCAGGAAGAGGACATGCGCAAGCTGCACGTGGGAGACGTGGTGTATCTGACCGGGCATGTATTTACGGCCCGTGACATGGCTCACCTGCGTATCCGCGGCCTGCTGGAGGAGGGGAAGCCCCTGCCCAAGGACTTTGCCGGCGCTGCGGTGTTCCACGCCGGCCCGGTGGCCCTGAAAAACGAGGACGGCTCCTGGCGGCTCAACGTCATCGGCCCCACCACCTCCATCCGTATGGAGCCCTATGCCGATGTAGTGGGCCGGATGGGGGTACGGGCGGTCATCGGAAAGGGCGGCATGGACGCCGATACCCTGCGGGCCTGCGGCCAGTACGGATACGTGTACCTCCAGGCGGCCCCCGGCTGCGCGGCCAAGCTGGCCCAGGGCATTGAGCGCATTAACGACGTGACTTGGTTTGAGCTGGGCATGCCAGAGGCCGTGTGGGACCTCCAGGCCAATGAGTTCGGCCCCCTGGTGGTGGGCATGGACACCCACGGGCAGAGCATCTACAAAAATCTGAAAGAGGCCGCGCTGCACAAGATCGACGAGGCCTATCCCGCCTGAGGGCGGACGAAAGGAGACGCGAGACAGGATGGACTACCGGATAGAACGGGACTCAATGGGGGAGATGGAGGTCCCCGCGGACCGCTACTGGGGTGCGCAGACCCAGCGGAGCTATCAGAACTTCCAGATCGGCACGGAGAAGATGCCGGAGGAGATTGTGCGGGCCTTCGGGATTCTGAAGAAGGCGGCGGCGCTGGCCAACCACAGGCTGGGGAAGCTGGACGATGAAAGGCTGGGCCTGATCAGCCGGGCCTGCGACGAGGTGGTGGCGGGGAAGCTGGACGGGCACTTCCCGCTGGTGGTGTGGCAGACGGGCAGCGGCACCCAGTCCAACATGAACGTGAACGAGGTGGTGGCCAACCGGGGCAACGAGCTGGCGGGGAAGAAGCTGCTCCACCCCAACGACCACGTAAACATGTCCCAGAGCTCCAACGACACCTTCCCCACGGCCATGCACATTGCGGCGGCGGTGGCGCTGGAGGACAAGCTGCTGCCGGCCATTGACGGGCTGGTGGAGACCTTCCGCCGGCTGGAGGGGGAGAACGGGGACGTGGTGAAGAGCGGGCGGACCCACCTGCAGGACGCGGTGCCCATCACCCTGGCCCAGGAGATCAGCGGCTGGCGGACCAGCCTGGAGAAGGACAGGGCGATGGTGGAGCTGGCGCTGCCCGGCCTGCGGGAGCTGGCCCTGGGCGGGACCGCCGTGGGCACCGGGCTCAACGCCCCCAAGGGCTTTGACACGGCCGTGGCCGAGGCGGTATCGGAGCTGACGGGTAAGCCCTTTGTCACGGCCCCCAACAAGTTCCACGCCCTCACCAGTAAGGACGAGCTGGTGTTCGCCCACGGGGCGCTCAAGGCCCTGGCGGCGGATCTGATGAAAATCGCCAACGACGTGCGCTGGCTGGCCTCCGGCCCCCGGTGCGGCCTGGGGGAGATCCATATCCCGGAGAACGAGCCCGGCTCCTCCATCATGCCCGGCAAGGTCAACCCCACCCAGTGCGAGGCGGTAACCATGGTGGCGGTGCAGGTGATGGCCAACGACGTGGCGGTGGGCCTGGCGGCCTCCCAGGGCAACTTCGAGCTGAACGTGTTCATGCCGGTGTGCATCTACAACTTCCTCCAGTCCGCGCGGCTGCTCACCGACTGCATCCGCTCCTTTAACGACCACTGCGCCGTGGGCATCACGGCCAACCGGGAGAAGTGCCGCCACAACCTGCACAACTCCCTCATGCTGGTCACCGCCCTCAACCCCTACATTGGCTATGACAACGCGGCCAAGACCGCCAAGAAGGCCCACGCCGAGCACATCTCTCTCAAGGAGGCCTGCGTCAGCCTGGGCTTCCTCACCGCCGAGCGGTTCGACGAGGTGTTCCACCCCGAAGAGATGGTCTGAGCGGGCCGCAGAAAGGAAGAAAAACGTACTATGGACGTCAATCAGGAATCCCTCAAGCTGCACGAGGAACTGCGGGGGAAGATCGAAGTGGTGGCCCGCAGGCACATCGAGACCCGGGACGACCTGTCCCTCCTGTATACCCCCGGCGTGGCCGAGCCCTGCCGGGAGATCGCCAAGGACTATGAGAAGTCCTTTACCCTCACCCGCCGGGGCAATCTGGTGGCGGTGATCACCGACGGCTCCGCGGTGCTGGGCCTGGGGGACATCGGCCCGGCCGCCGGTATGCCGGTGATGGAGGGCAAGTGCGCCCTCTTCAAGGAGTTCGGCGGGGTGGACGCCTTCCCCCTCTGTGTGGACACCAAGGACGTGGACAAGCTGGTGGAGACCATCGCCCTGATCTCCAAGAGCTTCGGCGGCATCAACCTGGAGGACATCGCCGCCCCCCGCTGCTTCGAGGTGGAGCGCCGCCTGAAGGAGGTGTGCGACATCCCCGTGTTCCACGACGACCAGCACGGCACCGCCATCGTGGTGGCCGCCGCCCTGCTCAACGCCATGCGGGTGACCGGCAAGCAGATGGGGCAGATGAAGATCGTCATCAACGGGGCCGGCGCCGCCGGCATCGCCATCGGCAAGCTGCTCATCTCCATGGGCTTCGGCAATATCGTCATGTGCGACATCAACGGCATCATCTGCGAGGGGGATGAGGGGCTCAACGCCGGACAGGAGGAGATCTCCCACATCTCCAACCGGGAACACGAGCACGGCGCCCTGGCCGACGCCCTGCGGGGGGCGGACGCCTTCGTGGGCGTGTCCCGGCCCAACCTGGTGACGGCGGAGATGGTGTCCACCATGAAGGACGGCATCGTGTTCGCCATGGCCAACCCCACCCCGGAGATCATGCCGGACGAGGCGAAGCGGGGCGGCGCGGCGGTGGTGGGCACCGGGCGCAGCGATTTCCCCAACCAGATCAACAACGTCATGGTCTTCCCCGGCATCTTCAAGGGCGCGCTGGCCGTGCGGGCCCGGGAGATCACCGAGGGGATGAAAATCCGCGCGGCCAGAGCCCTGGCCGCCCTGGTGACCGACGAGCAGCTCAGCGCCGACTACATCCTGCCCTCCGCCCTGGACAAGTCCGTGGCCGACACCGTGGCCCATGCCGTCGCACAGGAGGCCAGAGAGCAGGGCATTGCACGCGCCTGAACACAAAA
>PVMO01010080.1_pt1 | contig 19674 bp, 19 predicted proteins | sample 1853421 | NCBI WGS metagenome assembly PVMO01 (sample SAMN08533511, study PRJNA380276) | Human gut metagenome, whole genome shotgun sequencing project.
GCAGAAATACCGGGAACCTGTTGTTACCGGGCGATGAGTGCGAACACGCCCCAGCCAAAGCATTCCCGCGCGTAGGTCACGTAGCGTTTCGGCGCGATGTTTAGTTCGGCGCTGACTTCGGCGGCGAAGTCATCGTCAGGATGCGCTGCCAGCCAGCGGCGCATGGTCAGCCATTTTGCGGCTTCATACCGGTCCCAGCCTTCCTGGTCTGCCAGTACCATTTCCACCACGTCATAGCCGAGATCGTCGAACGCTCCGACAAGTCCTGGCAGCGTCAGGAAATCGCTTGTCGAGCTGACGCCGCAGGCCTGGGCTATTTCTTCTGTTGCTGGTAGCTGACGCCAGTAGGGTTCGCCGATAAGCATGATCCCGCCCGGTTTCAGGCTTTGCGCTAGCAGCTCCTCCGCCCCGGCAAACCCACCGGCAATCCATGTCGCGCCGACGCAGGCCGCCACGTCACATTTTTCATTTGCGACGTAACCGGCCGCATCGTTATGAATAAAATGTACGCGTTCGCTGACGCCGAGTTCTTCCGCGCGACGCTTTGCCTGCGCGGTGAAGAGCGAACTCATGTCGATGCCAGTCCCCGTAATGCCATGATCCCTGGCCCAGGTGCAGAGCATCTCGCCCGAGCCGCTGCCGAGGTCAAGAATGCGGGTGCCCGGCTTCATGCGCAGCACGCGACCCAGCGTGGCGTACTTCTCTTCGGTGAACGGGTTATGGATGCGGTGTTCACTTTCGCTGATGGTAAAAATACGTGGGATATCCATTATTTAATTCCTGTTATTGGGTTAAGCCTTAAAAAGGACACAACAAGATTGTTATTCACGTCAGTGCTCCGGTTTCATCAGGGTCTGCGCACCGGATGTGGCCGGTCAGGGTCATGGGCTGAGCGGTGAGTGATTGCATCATCCAGCAGGCTTTGTGCTCCTCCGGGATGGGATAAGGTGCCGGATAGCCTTTGTCTCCGGCACAGGGTTCGAACCCATGTCGGGGGTAATAGGTGGCGTGGCCGAGAACAAAAACCGTCTGGCAGCCCATCAACCTCAGGTGCTCGATGCCAGTGCGTATCAACCGTCCTCCCACGCCCATCCCTTGGTATTCCGGTATGACCGCCAGGGGAGCGAGGATGTGCATCAACGGTGAATCCATTTCTCCTTTGAAGGTTGCCCGGGTAAATAAAATATGCCCGACGGCTTTGCCTTCATACCGGGCTAGCAGCGATAACGCGGGGCGCGCGCTTTCATCCTCAAGTAAAGAGGCCACTAAATCGGCTTCTTTGCCGAAGCCAAATGCGCGGGTTTCGACTTCCCGGATATCACTGGCATCACTTTTATCTGTGATATGAAAAGTGAAGTGGTGTACTGTCATAGAAACTCTCCTTAGCGATTATCGAGCTGAGCGCGAACTTTATTCAGCTCGGTGGTGTTGATTCGATAGGGCTGGCCATTGACGGACTTGATAAGTTTTTTGGTTTTGAGTTTTTTGAAGACGGCGAGCGTGCAGTCGGTCAGCAACAGCCCTTCGCGGCTGTAGCATTCAACGGAAGTGACGCGGCCTGAAGAATCGCGGACGTGCGCAATACGTCTACCTTTAGCGAGAACGTGTAAGGTATGTTGTTCCTGACGGGATAAATTCATACTGAAGAACCTATTTAATCATCATGTGCAAAACGTGCAAACACACCGCGGTGTCCGCATTCGATTTCGGCGCATTGATAATCAGTCCGGCCTGAAAAGGTCGGGGAACTGATTATCGGATGATTACATTCTCCAGCATCAAAGCCTCGGGTTGAGTTGAAAGGTATTTACGGAGCGAATATTAACACGTAGTTATAGGAGGGATATGTTTCAGTAGAAAAAGTGTGATGTACTTTGGAAATTGAATGCCAACCCATTTACTGGAAAAGGCAGATGACACTGACGAATGCATGTTGAAGTACGCCTGAAATGGCCTCATCGGCTTTTCCCTTCGGGAGATTATTCTCCTTTTGTTAAATCCAGAACATAAATATGCTCACCCATCTTCGATGCTTGAAAAATTGAAGCCAATCCTGATAAGTAATTTTTTTGAAAGGGTATTTTCCGGATTCACACCGGCTTTGATGAGTGAAAAACCGTTCTCTTTTATTCAGTCAATCGTGGCGGTAATTGCTTCAATTGCATATCCCTGGCGAGCATAAGCGGGACTGATGGTATAGCCGAGCCAAAACACATCGCATTGCTGACGTAAATAGATATCACCAATCAAAACCTGCGTCATTTGTTGACAATGGCCAATTGAATATCGCGAGCAAGTGTAAGAACTCCCAGCAAGACCCTGTAAATAATTCTGTGTAACTGCCCACGATTAAAGGTGGCCGCTCAGGCGGTCACCGTATTCGATAATAAATGGGTCTGGAAAAAGTGCAGCATCTGGCAGCGTAATGCAGGTAGCCCAGTTCAACTCTCACTACCAGTATGATCCCAAGTTCGAGCGCGGAATGTATCTGTATGAGCATCGTCGCTGTTTCAATAACATCATCGACTACTGTAACTCACTTTGCTATCACGGTAAGTTGCAGCCTAAAAGAGGGATGGAAAAAGGACGATTTTCCCCGCAATGGGATATTTACATATTGATGGTAGAGGCATGAAGCCAAATGGAGGGAGCCGTCATAACCCTCTTGAAGCTGAAACAATAGCAGCATGGCTGGTGGCACATAAGGATGATATAGAGCGCCATTACGGGGAACCACTGTACAAAGTTGTTGGTGTTGTGACGCCATTTTCGGCGCAGGTTAATGCTATCAAAATGTCATTGCGTAAGCTGGAAATTAATGGCAAAGACGAGCAGGGTTTACTGACAGTGGGGACTGTGCACTCCTTGCAGGGTTATTGGCAAAATCTCTCTTTTCTTCAGATAATAATGCGTTGCAATTTGAGTTTCAGAAACGACAGGATTTAATTTCCGCACATACACAAATTTCAACGCTGCATGGTGTGGAGCAGCATGATGAATTTTTGAACAAGACTCTTGCCGGAGCTCAAAAGAAAATAACGATTATTTCCCCTTGGTTATCCTGGCAAAAAGTGGAGCAAACGGGATTTCTGGCATCAATGGCTTTGGCCCGTTCCCGGGGCATTGATATTACCGTGGTGACGGATAAAAACTGCAATATAGCGCATGTCGATGATGATAAGCGTCAGGAGAAACAACATCTGCTGAATGATGCTGTTGAAAAGCTCAATAAGATGGGTATCGCTACGAAATTGGTTAATCGTGTTCACAGCAAAATTGTGATTGAGGATGAAGAACTGCTGTGTGTCGGATCTTTTAACTGGTTCAGTGCTACACGGGAAGATAAGTATCAACGATACGATACGTCTTTGGTGTACCGTGGTGAAGGCGTAAAAAATGAAATAAAGGCAATATATGGTAGTCTGGATCAACGTCAGCTTTAAATGTGATGAGCCGTTCATGATACAGGAGTAGTAAAGGGCATATTTTACCAATGTTAAGGCGACTTTCCGTTTTATTGTGAGTCGCCTTTCCTGATTATAAATCTTATTGTTTACCTAATCATTTTCCTTTGCATAATGCGCCTGGGATTAATGGCGGGTGCTTTTAGGAATGAAAGAAAATGCAAGCAATAATATAATAATGGCCTAATTTCTTTGAACATCATTAAGCATATCATCATCGTCTATTTGCCAGAATCCGTCGACTTATAATCGCCAGAACGGCATATCAGGACGGTGCTGCGAACGCTGTGGCCCAAAACGTTCCAGTAAACTGTGTAGATGTTCGTAGATTTCCGAGCCATAATCGAAAAGGCGCGGATGTCTATTAAGGCATCCGGCTAATCTGTAAGCAATAACAACGGTTTATGCGGTGCGCGTTTTTCACCCTTGTGCCAGATTATTATATTGGCAATTGCCTGCTGTTCGAGCCCGCAAGTGAAGAGATATTACCTTGATCTCATTTGTTTTTTGTTGTCTACTCTGAGAACGAACAAGGACATCCCCCATGAATAAACTCCCCGCTCACCTTTCGCGCCAAAACTGCAAAATTGCTTCTACAAATCTGTCAGAAATAATCCCCCGACGGGCTGCAGTGCTGAAATGACTGCTTCGCAGTGCCGTCGTCCAGTTCTCCGGTGACCGGTACGCTGAACCGTAATATCCCGTGCTTAAATCGTCCGGGTCTTCATCAGGCGCGTTCGTCAGTCCTCTTTCACCTTGTTGCTGGAAGTCGACGAAAATAATATTGGCTAAAACATTATTTTGATAATTGCCATAAATAGCTTCATACGAATGCGGGAAATTTTCTTTCCAGTACCAGGTGGTATCGCCGCAAAACCACGGCGCGTCAGTAATATTATTAAGCTGAGAATGGTATTGTTTTAGATCCCTACGAAAGGCTTCAACCATATGATTAAAGTGTTGAGGGTGTGACGCGTAGTCACTGGTCATTAAGTCAAATTCGCCTTGCATCCAGCATGCGCCGAGGAATTTGTTCTGCGGATTTTTTGCCAGTGCGGCTCGCGTTCTGCTGACTAAATCCTGGTACAGCGGAGTATCCGTTCCCCAACGACAAGCATCATGGCTGGCTCCGTGCCGTTCTGAATATGTCCCTTCGCTGCCCGCGGTAAAAGCCGATCCGCCACGGCAACACGGAACGATAAGAATCCCTGCATTATCAGGAATGAAGGGCAGTAATTTCCGTGCAATATGCAGTGCCTGGCCAACGGTGCCGTACTGTGTTTGATGATTCGTTGCCAGAGGATGGTGATAACCCTGCATATCCTGAACATCGTGTGGGCAGTGAGTCAGTGGAATAATGTCGTTAAAGTGACATGGCGGGCCTCCGGGATGCGTATGCGCAAATCTCGCTAATTGTTTAATTCTGGGATGAGGCGCATCTTCCCTGTCCGGTAATGGCAGTCCTTCGCCATACGCCATGGCATTAGACTGACCAGCAACGGTAAGAACATAGTAATAATCGGGCGATATTATTGCGTTCATATAAATTTCGCGTAATTGAAATGACAAATTGATAGCAGGGCCCCTTTACCGGGGCCCTGAAGCGTTAGTTTTGTACTGTGACTTTATTATCCTTCACAGTGATCAAAACTGAATCCGTCACCGCTTTGCCGCCTGCAGTTTCACCGCCAATAATCAATAGACTATTATTCCAGGGCAATGATACTCCGTAGGCCCGACCTTGCGATAATTCACCCGATTTATCCCATTTCCCGTTATGCCAAAGATGAATATCAGTGCTATATGATTTTTTCAGGCCTTCATGCGCATAGTTCTTACCGTTCTGGTAATTTTCTCGTGAACCTTTGAATCCGGCCCCTCCGGCAAATATAAGAGAATCATTGCTTATCCCCGCAAAACCGCCAGCTACGCCATCTGGTGATGAGACGGGAGCAAGCTTATTCCATTTTAAATTATTACCGGTGAAATCAAGTTCAAATACGGCATCCGTTCGCAATCCTGGTTTGGCTTCGCCATTAATAAGCCAGGTTTTATCACCTTTATTCACAACCGCCGCACCAGCCGTTCCGTACCAGGGCGATTCGCCAGCGTAACTCCATTGCTGTGTTGAGGGATCAAAAGACAACAGAAACTTATTGAAGAAATAATCTTCTGCTTTTTTGTCAAAATAGTGAGCATTGATTTTATCTATAGCGGTTGAATCTTTTCCAGCCTCGTTGAGATCTTCAAAATAGCCATTGAAGATATTCTGGTTAACACCACCAGTAACATAAGCCTTGCCGTTGTGTACAAAAGTCACATGGCCCGCCATGCCCATCGGCGCGTGCGACATCAATTTAACCCAACTATTGGTTTTGGGGTTGTATTTGTGTACGTCATTAAATACCTGAGTCAAGCCCTCGCTGTTTTTGCCAATGCCGCCAAACACATACAGATTGCCATTAATAAATGCAGAGGTTGCTTGATCTCTTGGTCCGCCAGGGAATGCAGCTAACGCTGTCCATTTTTTATCTTTGGCCTGTGTATCCAGCTTGTACCATGCCGTACCTGCGCTACCTAAACCAATGTAGACAGTGTCGTTATCAATTGCTCCGGTACCACTTTTAAATGGCACAGGAGTTTCCGGTAATACAGACGCGTTTGCGGCAAATGAAGCCATCATGATAGCAAGCGCCGTTATTGTTTTATTCATTGTGACTGTCTCCTGTCTACTACAGTTTAAATGACACACCAATGCGATAACTGTTTTCCGATAAATTATCTCTGCCGTTGTAAACACCCTGACGGTCAAGGTAGTCATATTCTATGTATGGCGTAATATCGGGCGTCATATGGTATTGTAGAACAAATGCATTTTCCGTCGCCCATTTCTTATGGTTTGCATAGCGATAATCGTTCTGTTTGCTGTATAGCGTCGTTTGCCATGCGAAGGTGAAATCACTATTAATATGGTAAGTGACATATCCATCCCAACGATGAACGTTATCACGAGACATATCACCGGATAAGTCTTGTTGTCGGTAAGCTTTCCAGTCGTAACGATAGCGAATGCCAAAATTAAGATCTTTTGTCGCGTCCCAGGACAGTTTTACGTAGGGTCCGTAGCGTGTGCCGTTGCTGCTAAAATGCGTTAACATTCCCGGGCGCACCGTCCATTGATCATCAAGTTTAATCGCGTAATTAACTTCAACCTGAACATCATTGAGTGCGGCATTTTCCTTTTTATTATCATGAATGGTATTCCAGGTATTACTTTCCATGCTTGCCCACCATCCATTTTGCCATCCCTCACTGACTTTGAGTCGAGTCTCATAGGCGTGGCTTCCACTACGATATCCACCACGTACGTCCAGTGTCGCAGCCTGAGAAATTAATGGGGACGAAAAGCACAGTAATAATACGCCAGAAAGTATTTTAGCCTTTTTCATAAATTTCACTCATTTGTAGGATACAGAAAGCAATACAAAGCCCGCATAAACAATTAGCATTTATGTTGTGTAATATTTTTTTGCCAGGCTTATAGTGTCTTTGGCAACCGGTAGCTGTATTTTATATTTTTTTGTATAAGGTCTCCTGTGAAAAATCTCTTTTCACATTATTTAAATAAACAGAGAACCAGATTAAATACCTGAGTATAAAATCTCTTCTGATGTTTAATTGATTTGAATGTTCGTAAGCTATATCACTTACTCAATCCATTTTACCCAGAGTCATAAAATAGAGTGTCTGTTGATCTCATTTTCATATTCCTTTCAGACTGAAGTGCGTTTTCATCACCCGATGAGAAAGAACTGAAGTGATGTTTGCCATAGATTGCGAGATGCCCTGTCTCATTGACTATCTTGGTGCACCTTTATACCTGTTATACCAGATCAAAAATCACGCAATCCATACAACAAAACCAGATTTGCAATTCGTGTCACAAAATATGTCGATCTTTTTCTAAGAGGAAGATGCCATGTGAAGCCAGACGAACACTTGCGGTGGTCTTCAAAAACTAAAGATCTTAGTTTAACTATTTGTTTTATAAATAATTTGTTTAGAGTCTAAACAAGGGGAGCTTTGCAAGCTAACTCAGTGAGCTTGGTGAAAATCAGTGTTTACCCGCCATCAGGCTGAGCATAATTCTCATCATGAAATATGTTTCCTGGTTTGTGGCTTGTAACTGGTCACTTCTGAAGTCGATCTGGAGAGGCTTGTTGATGTTGGTGTTTTCAGGATGATGTTTCACTTAGTTTGTTTGCCGTATCGCCCGGCGAATGGCTGTGATTGAGGAAGGTTTAAGTCGTAGTGACCAAAGCTATATTTACCAACGAATGTAGATGAAAAAATCATCTCCTGCGTTCCCCCATATCTCCAGGATAAAAAGGAATGTAACAATCTCATGGCGTAAGCTGACGAATCAGCAGGAATAATCGCTAGGGACCTAAGAATTAGCATGATAATAGCCACTAAGAAATTACTGCGCTCCATGAAATAGCCATTTTGTGGCAAATGGAGTTGACTAATAATGTCATATGTGAGACGGCTAGTTGAACGAATATTAAATTTTGCTGAATTTTTTATGTTGATTTTACTTGTTACAGAACATATCACATGATATATAGATAAGATTAGTTGCATTAATGATGAGGGTTATTATTAGATTCGTATCCGATTGATAAATATATAAAGGTACATAGCATGCAAGAGCATGGCGTTTGTATGGCAACGTTATTATAATTAACAGTTGCTACTCCATTTAAGTTCACTCAGAAGAACTGGTCCACTTACGTTAGTTATTAAGCAAACGTTCGCTTTTATAAACATAATCAGGATAAAAATGTTGGATTATTTCTAACCCAGCACAGCTAGTGCGCGTCTGTAATTATAAGGGAAAAACGATGAAGAATAAGGCTGATAACAAAAAAAGGAACTTCCTGACCCATAGTGAAATCGAATCACTCCTTAAAGCAGCAAATACCGGGCCTCATGCAGCACGTAATTATTGTCTGACTTTGCTTTGTTTTATTCATGGTTTCCGGGCGAGTGAAATTTGTCGATTGAGGATTTCGGATATTGATCTTAAGGCAAAGTGTATATATATCCATCGATTAAAAAAAGGCTTTTCAACAACGCACCCGCTATTGAATAAAGAAGTTCAGGCTTTAAAAAACTGGTTGAGTATCCGTACTTCGTACCCGCATGCTGAGAGCGAGTGGGTATTTTTATCACGTAAGGGGAATCCGCTTTCTCGGCAACAGTTTTACCATATTATCTCGACTTCCGGTGGTAATGCCGGGTTGTCACTGGAGATTCATCCGCACATGTTACGCCATTCGTGTGGTTTTGCTTTGGCGAATATGGGAATAGATACGCGACTTATCCAGGATTATCTTGGGCATCGCAATATTCGTCATACTGTCTGGTATACCGCCAGCAATGCAGGGCGTTTTTACGGCATCTGGGATAGAGCCAGAGGACGACAGCGTCACGCTGTTTTATAGAGATAGTTGAGATACCAGGGATGGTGTTAAAAACTACATTATTCTTACGATATATCAAAAATGATTAACCATTTATTAATTGATGTTATTGTAAGTGTGATTCTTAATTATCATAATAAACATTAAGTTAACCATATCCATACAAAATACAATGGTTTATGTTCTTCAAAATAAATAAACAAAATCATTCATAAATTTACACATCACTTAAAATCTCCTGTTTCCGCACTTTTTTCTTTATTTTTTAAGCAACTGGAAGTTAATCCACTGCAATCTATTGTTATATTGAATCAAATCAATGAAAATAGATGTTGTCACATCAGTGATATTTTATTTTTGTATGATATTTAATGTAATTGACTGATAGCCACATCACTCCGTGTGTGGTTATCTTTTTATCTATTGGGCTAATTTTGACCGATTGAGGTTTCCTATAGGTATTCATTCAAATATATCTCAGTTAGGAGTACTACTATTGTGAGTAAACGTCGTTATCTTACCGGTAAAGAAGTTCAGGCCATGATGCAGGCGGTTTGTTACGGGGCAACGGGAGCCAGAGATTATTGTCTTATTCTGTTGGCATATCGGCATGGGATGCGTATTAGTGAACTGCTTGATCTGCATTATCAGGACCTTGACCTTAATGAAGGTAGAATAAATATTCGCCGACTGAAGAACGGATTTTCTACCGTTCACCCGTTACGTTTTGATGAGCGTGAAGCCGTGGAACGCTGGACCCAGGAACGTGCTAACTGGAAAGGCGCTGACCGGACTGACGCTATATTTATTTCTCGCCGCGGGAGTCGGCTTTCTCGCCAGCAGGCCTATCGCATTATTCGCGATGCCGGTATTGAAGCTGGAACCGTAACGCAGACTCATCCTCATATGTTAAGGCATGCTTGCGGTTATGAATTGGCGGAGCGTGGTGCAGATACTCGTTTAATTCAGGATTATCTCGGGCATCGAAATATTCGCCATACTGTGCGTTATACCGCCAGTAATGCTGCTCGTTTTGCCGGATTATGGGAAAGAAATAATCTCATAAACGAAAAATTAAAAAGAGAAGAGGTTTGATTTAACTTATTGATAATAAAGTTAAAAAAACAAATAAATACAAGACAATTGGGGCCAAACTGTCCATATCATAAATAAGTTACGTATTTTTTCTCAAGCATAAAAATATTAAAAAACGACAAAAAGCATCTAACTGTTTGATATGTAAATTATTTCTATTGTAAATTAATTTCACATCACCTCCGCTATATGTAAAGCTAACGTTTCTGTGGCTCGACGCATCTTCCTCATTCTTCTCTCCAAAAACCACCTCATGCAATATAAACATCTATAAATAAAGATAACAATAGAATATTAAGCCAACAAATAAACTGAAAAAGTTTGTCCGCGATGCTTTCCTCTATGAGTCAAAATGGCCCCAAATGTTTCATCTTTTGGGGGAAAACTGTGCAGTGTTGGCAGTCAAACTCGTTGACAAAACAAAGTGTACAGAACGACTGCCCATGTCGATTTAGAAATAGTTTTTTGAAAGGAAAGCAGCATGAAAATTAAAACTCTGGCAATCGTTGTTCTGTCGGCTCTGTCCCTCAGTTCTACAGTGGCTCTGGCCGCTGCCACGACGGTTAATGGTGGGACCGTTCACTTTAAAGGGGAAGTTGTTAACGCCGCTTGCGCAGTTGATGCAGGCTCTGTTGATCAAACCGTTCAGTTAGGACAGGTTCGTACCGCATCGCTGGCACAGGAAGGAGCAACCAGTTCTGCTGTCGGTTTTAACATTCAGCTGAATGATTGCGATACCAATGTTGCATCTAAAGCCGCTGTTGCCTTTTTAGGTACGGCGATTGATGCGGGTCATACCAACGTTCTGGCTCTGCAGAGTTCAGCTGCGGGTAGCGCAACAAACGTTGGTGTGCAGATCCTGGACAGAACGGGTGCTGCGCTGACGCTGGATGGTGCGACATTTAGTTCAGAAACAACCCTGAATAACGGAACCAATACCATTCCGTTCCAGGCGCGTTATTTTGCAACCGGGGTCGCAACCCCGGGTGCTGCTAATGCGGATGCGACCTTCAAGGTTCAGTATCAATAACCTACCCAGGTTCAGGGACGTCATTACGGGCAGGGATGCCCACCCTTGTGCGATAAAAATAACGATGAAAAGGAAGAGATTATTTCTATTAGCGTCGTTGCTGCCAATGTTTGCTCTGGCCGGAAATAAATGGAATACCACGTTGCCCGGCGGAAATATGCAATTTCAGGGCGTCATTATTGCGGAAACTTGCCGGATTGAAGCTGGTGATAAACAAATGACGGTCAATATGGGGCAAATCAGCAGTAACCGGTTTCATGCGGTTGGGGAAGATAGCGCACCGGTGCCTTTTGTTATTCATTTACGGGAATGTAGCACGGTGGTGAGTGAACGTGTAGGTGTGGCGTTTCACGGTGTCGCGGATGGTAAAAATCCGGATGTGCTTTCCGTGGGAGAGGGGCCAGGGATAGCCACCAATATTGGCGTAGCGTTGTTTGATGATGAAGGAAACCTCGTACCGATTAATCGTCCTCCAGCAAACTGGAAACGGCTTTATTCAGGCTCTACTTCGCTACATTTCATCGCCAAATATCGTGCTACCGGGCGTCGGGTTACTGGCGGCATCGCCAATGCCCAGGCCTGGTTCTCTTTAACCTATCAGTAATTGTTCAGCAGATAATGTGATAACAGGAACAGGACAGTGAGTAATAAAAACGTCAATGTAAGGAAATCGCAGGAAATAACATTCTGCTTGCTGGCAGGTATCCTGATGTTCATGGCAATGATGGTTGCCGGACGCGCTGAAGCGGGAGTGGCCTTAGGTGCGACTCGCGTAATTTATCCGGCAGGGCAAAAACAAGTGCAACTTGCCGTGACAAATAATGATGAAAATAGTACCTATTTAATTCAATCATGGGTGGAAAATGCCGATGGTGTAAAGGATGGTCGTTTTATCGTGACGCCTCCTCTGTTTGCGATGAAGGGAAAAAAAGAGAATACCTTACGTATTCTTGATGCAACAAATAACCAATTGCCACAGGACCGGGAAAGTTTATTCTGGATGAACGTTAAAGCGATTCCGTCAATGGATAAATCAAAATTGACTGAGAATACGCTACAGCTCGCAATTATCAGCCGCATTAAACTGTACTATCGCCCGGCTAAATTAGCGTTGCCACCCGATCAGGCCGCAGAAAAATTAAGATTTCGTCGTAGCGCGAATTCTCTGACGCTGATTAACCCGACACCCTATTACCTGACGGTAACAGAGTTGAATGCCGGAACCCGGGTTCTTGAAAATGCATTGGTGCCTCCAATGGGCGAAAGCACGGTTAAATTGCCTTCTGATGCAGGAAGCAATATTACTTACCGAACAATAAATGATTATGGCGCACTTACCCCCAAAATGACGGGCGTAATGGAATAACGCAGGGGGAATTTTTCGCCTGAATAAAAAGAATTGACTGCCGGGTGATTTTAAGCCGGAGGAATAATGTCATATCTGAATTTAAGACTTTACCAGCGAAACACACAATGCTTGCATATTCGTAAGCATCGTTTGGCTGGTTTTTTTGTCCGACTCGTTGTCGCCTGTGCTTTTGCCGCACAGGCACCTTTGTCATCTGCCGACCTCTATTTTAATCCGCGCTTTTTAGCGGATGATCCCCAGGCTGTGGCCGATTTATCGCGTTTTGAAAATGGGCAAGAATTACCGCCAGGGACGTATCGCGTCGATATCTATTTGAATAATGGTTATATGGCAACGCGTGATGTCACATTTAATACGGGCGACAGTGAACAAGGGATTGTTCCCTGCCTGACACGCGCGCAACTCGCCAGTATGGGGCTGAATACGGCTTCTGTCGCCGGTATGAATCTGCTGGCGGATGATGCCTGTGTGCCATTAACCACAATGGTCCAGGACGCTACTGCGCATCTGGATGTTGGTCAGCAGCGACTGAACCTGACGATCCCTCAGGCATTTATGAGTAATCGCGCGCGTGGTTATATTCCTCCTGAGTTATGGGATCCCGGTATTAATGCCGGATTGCTCAATTATAATTTCAGCGGAAATAGTGTACAGAATCGGATTGGGGGTAACAGCCATTATGCATATTTAAACCTACAGAGTGGGTTAAATATTGGTGCGTGGCGTTTACGCGACAATACCACCTGGAGTTATAACAGTAGCGACAGATCATCAGGTAGCAAAAATAAATGGCAGCATATCAATACCTGGCTTGAGCGAGACATAATACCGTTACGTTCCCGGCTGACGCTGGGTGATGGTTATACTCAGGGCGATATTTTCGATGGTATTAACTTTCGCGGCGCACAATTGGCCTCAGATGACAATATGTTACCCGATAGTCAAAGAGGATTTGCCCCGGTGATCCACGGTATTGCTCGTGGTACTGCACAGGTCACTATTAAACAAAATGGGTATGACATTTATAATAGTACGGTGCCACCGGGGCCTTTTACCATCAACGATATCTATGCCGCAGGTAATAGTGGTGACTTGCAGGTAACGATCAAAGAGGCTGACGGCAGCACGCAGATTTTTACCGTACCCTATTCGTCAGTCCCGCTTTTGCAACGTGAAGGGCATACTCGTTATTCCATTACGGCAGGAGAATACCGTAGTGGAAATGCGCAGCAGGAAAAACCCCGCTTTTTCCAGAGTACATTACTCCACGGCCTTCCGGCTGGCTGGACAATATATGGTGGAACGCAACTGGCGGATCGTTATCGTGCTTTTAATTTCGGTATCGGGAAAAACATGGGGGCACTGGGCGCTCTGTCTGTGGATATGACGCAGGCTAATTCCACACTTCCCGATGACAGTCAGCATGACGGACAATCGGTGCGTTTTCTCTATAACAAATCGCTCAATGAATCAGGCACGAATATTCAGTTAGTGGGTTACCGTTATTCGACCAGCGGATATTTTAATTTCGCTGATACAACATACAGTCGAATGAATGGCTACAACATCGAAACACAGGACGGAGTTATTCAGGTTAAGCCGAAATTCACCGACTATTACAACCTCGCTTATAACAAACGCGGGAAATTACAACTCACCGTTACTCAGCAACTCGGGCGCACATCAACACTGTATTTGAGTGGTAGCCATCAAACTTATTGGGGAACGAGTAATGTCGATGAGCAATTCCAGGCTGGATTAAATACTGCGTTCGAAGATATCAACTGGACGCTCAGCTATAGCCTGACGAAAAACGCCTGGCAAAAAGGACGGGATCAGATGTTAGCGCTTAACGTCAATATTCCTTTCAGCCACTGGCTGCGTTCTGACAGTAAATCTCAGTGGCGACATGCCAGTGCCAGCTACAGCATGTCACACGATCTCAACGGTCGGATGACCAATCTGGCTGGTGTATACGGTACGTTGCTGGAAGACAACAACCTCAGCTATAGCGTGCAAACCGGCTATGCCGGGGGAGGCGATGGAAATAGCGGAAGTACAGGCTACGCCACGCTGAATTATCGCGGTGGTTACGGCAATGCCAATATCGGTTACAGCCATAGCGATGATATTAAGCAGCTCTATTACGGAGTCAGCGGTGGGGTACTGGCTCATGCCAATGGCGTAACGCTGGGGCAGCCGTTAAACGATACGGTGGTGCTTGTTAAAGCGCCTGGCGCAAAAGATGCAAAAGTCGAAAACCAGACGGGGGTGCGTACCGACTGGCGTGGTTATGCCGTGCTGCCTTATGCCACTGAATATCGGGAAAATAGAGTGGCGCTGGATACCAATACCCTGGCTGATAACGTCGATTTAGATAACGCGGTTGCTAACGTTGTTCCCACTCGTGGGGCGATCGTGCGAGCAGAGTTTAAAGCGCGCGTTGGGATAAAACTGCTCATGACGCTGACCCACAATAATAAGCCGCTGCCGTTTGGGGCGATGGTGACATCAGAGAGTAGCCAGAGTAGCGGCATTGTTGCGGATAATGGTCAGGTTTACCTCAGCGGAATGCCTTTAGCGGGAAAAGTTCAGGTGAAATGGGGAGAAGAGGAAAATGCTCACTGTGTCGCCAATTATCAACTGCCACCAGAGAGTCAGCAGCAGTTATTAACCCAGCTATCAGCTGAATGTCGTTAAGGGGGCGTGATGAGAAACAAACCTTTTTATCTTCTGTGCGCTTTTTTGTGGCTGGCGGTGAGTCACGCTTTGGCTGCGGATAGCACGATTACTATCCGCGGCTATGTCAGGGATAACGGCTGTAGTGTGGCCGCTGAATCAACCAATTTTACTGTTGATCTGATGGAAAACGCGGCGAAGCAATTTAACAACATTGGCGCGACGACTCCTGTTGTTCCATTTCGTATTTTGCTGTCACCCTGTGGTAATGCCGTTTCTGCCGTAAAGGTTGGGTTTACTGGCGTTGCAGATAGCCACAATGCCAACCTGCTTGCACTTGAAAATACGGTGTCAGCGGCTTCGGGACTGGGAATACAGCTTCTGAATGAGCAGCAAAATCAAATACCCCTTAATGCTCCATCGTCCGCGCTTTCGTGGACGACCCTGACGCCGGGTAAACCAAATACGCTGAATTTTTACGCCCGGCTAATGGCGACACAGGTGCCTGTCACTGCGGGGCATATCAATGCCACGGCTACCTTCACTCTTGAATATCAGTAACTGGAGATGCTCATGAAATGGTGCAAACGTGGGTATGTATTGGCGGCAATATTGGCGCTCGCAAGTGCGACGATACAGGCAGCCGATGTCACCATCACGGTGAACGGTAAGGTCGTCGCCAAACCGTGTACGGTTTCCACCACCAATGCCACGGTTGATCTCGGCGATCTTTATTCTTTCAGTCTTATGTCTGCCGGGGCGGCATCGGCCTGGCATGATGTTGCGCTTGAGTTGACTAATTGTCCGGTGGGAACGTCGAGGGTCACTGCCAGCTTCAGCGGGGCAGCCGACAGTACCGGATATTATAAAAACCAGGGGACCGCGCAAAACATCCAGTTAGAGCTACAGGATGACAGTGGCAACACATTGAATACTGGCGCAACCAAAACAGTTCAGGTGGATGATTCCTCACAATCAGCGCACTTCCCGTTACAGGTCAGAGCATTGACAGTAAATGGCGGAGCCACTCAGGGAACCATTCAGGCAGTGATTAGCATCACCTATACCTACAGCTGAACCCGAAGAGATGATTGTAATGAAACGAGTTATTACCCTGTTTGCTGTACTGCTGATGGGCTGGTCGGTAAATGCCTGGTCATTCGCCTGTAAAACCGCCAATGGTACCGCTATCCCTATTGGCGGTGGCAGCGCCAATGTTTATGTAAACCTTGCGCCCGTCGTGAATGTGGGGCAAAACCTGGTCGTGGATCTTTCGACGCAAATCTTTTGCCATAACGATTATCCGGAAACCATTACAGACTATGTCACACTGCAACGAGGCTCGGCTTATGGCGGCGTGTTATCTAATTTTTCCGGGACCGTAAAATATAGTGGCAGTAGCTATCCATTTCCGACCACCAGCGAAACGCCGCGCGTTGTTTATAATTCGAGAACGGATAAGCCGTGGCTGGTGGCGCTTTATTTGACGCCTGTGAGCAGTGCGGGCGGGGTGGCGATTAAAGCTGGCTCATTAATTGCCGTGCTTATTTTGCGACAGACCAACAACTATAACAGCGATGATTTCCAGTTTGTGTGGAATATTTACGCCAATAATGATGTGGTGGTGCCTACTGGCGGCTGCGATGTTTCTGCTCGTGATGTCACCGTTACTCTGCCGGACTACCCTGGTTCAGTGCCAATTCCTCTTACCGTTTATTGTGCGAAAAGCCAAAACCTGGGGTATTACCTCTCCGGCACAACCGCAGATGCGGGCAACTCGATTTTCACCAATACCGCGTCGTTTTCACCTGCACAGGGCGTCGGCGTACAGTTGACGCGCAACGGTACGATTATTCCAGCGAATAACACGGTATCGTTAGGAGCAGTAGGGACTTCGGCGGTGAGTCTGGGATTAACGGCAAATTATGCACGTACCGGAGGGCAGGTGACTGCAGGGAATGTGCAATCGATTATTGGCGTGACTTTTGTTTATCAATAAAGAAATCACAGGACATTGCTAATGCTGGTACGCAATATTACCTGAAGCTAAAAACCTGCACGTTAGCCCTTTGTAGGCCAGATAAGACGCGTCAGCGTCGCATCTGGCATAAACAAAGCGCACTTTGCTGGTCTGTTCCCCTCACCCTAACCCTCTCCCCGGAGGGGCGAGGGGACTGTCCGGGCACATTTTTAGACTTTGTCATCAGTCTGAGCCTGCCATTGGCAGGCTCTGGTGTCCTTTTACGCTACCATGCTAATAATCAGCACAATAATCAGCCCAACCACGGAGTTGACCAGCTCCAGCAGACCCCAGGTTTTCAACGTGTCTTTTACTGACAGGTCAAAGTAACCTTTGAACAACCAGAAAGATGCATCGTTAATGTGGGTGAGGGTGTTGGAACCCGCAGCCGTCGCCAGTACCAGCAGCGCCGGATTCACGCCAACCAGCTGACCAGTTGCTGGATCTAGGATTGCAGCACTGATAATCCCGGCGGCGGTCATCGCCGAAACGACACCCTGACCCGTCGCCAGACGAATTAGCACAGTGATCAGCCATGCCATGATGTAGGGCGAGATATTGCCGTGGGACATCAACATGCCGATGGTGTCGCCAATGCCGGTGTCGATGATGGTCTGCTTCAGCACGCCACCCGCACCGATGATCAGAATCACCATTGCAATACTCTTCACCGCGCTTTCAAAAGCGTTCATCACCCACTGCATGTCATGACCACGTGCGGTGCCAAAGAGTACGAATGCAACCACCATCGCAATAAACATTGCAATCGGCGAGGAACCGATAAAGTTAACCACTTCCCAGGCAGGGGTATCTTTTACCAGCCAGATATTGGCGATGGTGGTAGAGATCATAATGATCGCCGGGATCAGCGGCACCAGAATCGAAACGCCGAAAGAGGGCAGATTATTCATATCTACCGGTTGATCTGCTTTCAGGAATGATGGCGTTGGGCGCTCAAGATTGCCGAGGAACTTCGGCAGGATCAGACCTGCGCAGATTACACTTGGGATCGTCACCAGTACGCCATAGATATAAACCATCCCCATATCCGCGCCATAAGCATCACCAGCGCCACCGGACCCGGCTGCGGTGGGAACAGTGAATGTGCGGTAGTGGCAGCTGCTACTGCCGGGATCGCCAGTTTCAGGAACGGAATTTTAGCTTCGGCGGCAATAACAATAACCAGCGGCGCTAACATGATAAAGGCCACTTCATAGAACATCGCCAGACCAAAAATCAGGCCGATGATAATCACCGACAGCTGTACATAGCGCAGACCGAGACGCGCCAGCAGCGTATGCGCTATCTGGTGAGCCGCGCCGGAGTCGACCATCAATTTACCGATGACCGCACCGAACACCACGATGATAGCCAGTTCCCCCAGCGTGTTGCCGAAGCCCGCTTTCATAGTGTGCAGCAGCGACATCAAATCCATGCCCGCCAGCATCCCGACGGACAGCGCCGCCACCAACAAAGCCACCATTGAATTGATTTTGAACTTCAAATTCAGTACCAGCATCAGACCAATGCCGAATACCACCCAGAGAATGTTAAGCACATGCATAACGTTTTACCTTACCTGGTTGAACCGTTGTTATTTTGGGCGATATGTTATGTAAATTGGTCAACCATTGTTGCGATGAATGTCACATCCTCTGATCAATAACCATCGATTACCCTTTGCTGCAATTTGCAGCAACAACCATGAGAGTGAAATTCTTGTGATGTGGTTAACCAATTTCAGAATTCGGGTTGACATGTCTTACCAAAAGGTAGAACTTATACGCCATCTCATCCGATGCAACGCCACGGCTGCGGTCTGGTTGTTCATCCGGATACCTAAACAACTCCAGGGTTCCGCGTCTCTTTGCTGTGGAACCCACTATGTGAAAGAGGAAAAATCATGGAACAGACCTGGCGCTGGTACGGCCCAAACGATCCGGTTTCTTTAGCTGATGTCCGTCAGGCGGGCGCAACTGGCGTGGTTACCGCGCTGCACCATATCCCGAACGGCGAAGTATGGTCCGTTGAAGAGATCCTCAAACGCAAGGCGATCATTGAAGACGCAGGCCTGGTGTGGTCTGTCGTAGAAAGCGTGCCAATTCACGAAGATATCAAAACCCACACTGGCAACTATGAGCAGTGGATCGCTAACTATCAGCAGACTCTGCGCAACCTGGCGCAGTGTGGCATTCGCACCGTGTGCTACAACTTCATGCCGGTGCTCGACTGGACCCGTACTGACCTCGAATACGTGCTGCCAGACGGCTCCAAAGCTCTGCGCTTCGACCAGATCGAATTCGCTGCATTCGAAATGCATATCCTGAAACGCCCAGGCGCGGAAGCGGATTACACCGAAGAAGAAATTGCTCAGGCAGCTGAACGCTTCGCCACTATGAGCGATGAAGACAAAGCGCGTCTGACCCGTAACATCATTGCTGGTCTTCCGGGCGCGGAAGAAGGCTACACCCTCGACCAGTTCCGTAAACACCTGGAGCTGTACAAAGATATCGACAAAGCGAAGCTGTGCT
>PVMO01018014.1_pt1 | contig 19193 bp, 21 predicted proteins | sample 1853421 | NCBI WGS metagenome assembly PVMO01 (sample SAMN08533511, study PRJNA380276) | Human gut metagenome, whole genome shotgun sequencing project.
AAATAATTAATCCGAATGCTTATATTATTAACATTCGGATTTTTTTTATAAAAATATAGTTCTATTTATCGCAGCGATAAGATTGTATACTATATCATATATTCAAAATTGGTACGTATTTATCTTCGAGGATTTTGAGTAAATCGGATTCTTTATAAAGTATCTTGCCACAAATAAGTATATAAGGAATTTGTCTCATGTCTCGATATTCTTGTAAAGTTCTTTTTGTAATATTTAGAACTTTACATACCTCTGCTCCGCTTAAATATTCTTCTCCGTTTAAGGATGGTCTCTTGTTTAATATTATTTTTTCTATCTTAATCTTGATATCATCCAATCCATTCATTAATTCAACGCATGCTTCTTTTGTGATTAATTCCATTTTTTTATTTTGTAATTATGAAGTAATATATTTGTCTGATATTATTTTTTCTACATCTTCAGATCGATAATAGATTTTTCGTCCAATCACAGAATATCCAAGTACGCCTCTCTGTCTATAGTTCTGTAAAGTACGAGTGCTTATACCTAAAGATTCTGCTAGAACTGTATTTTCAATCCATTTTTCACCAGGTGAATTTTGGATATGGTTGAATAAGCTACTATTCTCTATAAGATTGGATAGCTCTTTGACTTTTAACTCAAGTAATTCAAGTAAGCCCTTCTCTATAATAATATATTCCATAGGTTGTTATTTGCTATTTCTGGAAAAGATTAGGAAGAAGATGATTGGAATAGGGGAAATTTTTTATTTTTTTATGGCATTAGTCATATAAAAAGGAGTTAAGGTTCGGTCAAATGATGGAATATAGGAAAAGGTGATACAGTTTTTTTTATCTTACTTCAAACTCCTTCATGCGTTCCCTTCTTTTGTACAGTTCTTGTAGTGTTAATGATTTTCTTTGTAGGGTTTGGCGAATTGTTGGATATTTTGTTACAGATCCTTTAATATCAAGAATTATAGGTTTTTTAGGGGTATTTCCGAATATCATAATAGAATGAGTAAAGTCTCCTATGGAGTTTGCTTTATACAGAACTTTCATAGAGCAACTATCACCAGTGGGGATATGCTCCCAATTGTATTTTACATTAATGCAGTTCTGTGAAAATGTCATGTAGTAAAGAACAAATGGTGCGTTGCCTATATTCTTAATTTTTATATCTTGTTCAAATTTACTGTTTATAGGAATTTGACCAACTTCAATAACTTCTGGCTCTATTTTAATCGCTGTTCTAGGCTTTCTATCTATTATCACGGCGTTGTATCTTAATTTGTTTAGATATTGTTCTCGTACGCTGTGATAATTGATAGGGTCACCTATTGCTATAACTTTATTGTCTTTGTTTAACAGAAAGGTGTGATAATCAATTTCTTTTGGGAAATTATTGGCTTTGTTAAAATCATCGTTTAGATCGTAGTAAACAGGATAAGTAAAATTCTCGCATTTTAGATTTTGTTTAATTAACTCTAGGTTATTGGGGGCTACAATAAAATAAAAGGAAATGTCTTCTCTTGAAATGGAGTCTGCGGTATATATAAACTCTTCCCATTTAGATAATTGACACTTCCCTATAATTTCATCAAGAGAGTTGATATACAGCAAAACTTTGTATGAAGTCTCTTGATCCAATAAAGGAATGGTATCGCCCTTTTGATTCACGAATATTGGCTTTTGTGTTGGGAACTTAATTTCTTTTCCCTGCCATTTTTGAATTATTGATTCATGGGATTGATCCTTATTGTATTGACATGAATACAATAAGAGTATATATATTGATAATATAAACCATTTAGTCATTGTTCATTTTCATTTAGGGGGTTATTAATTTAATTGTCTTGTTTTTATAAAATTCTGTTTACAAAATTAATTCAAGATGCCTGGTTAATAGAAGAAAAATAGAAATAAGAAGTATTCATGTTATGCTTGAAAATCAGAGGTATAGCTATTATTCTGTATGCAACGTGTATACATTTTTATTTTTTATCTTAAACTAACCATGGATTCCTATAGGGATCATAGTTTGTTTGAAAGGTAGAAAGTTGCCAATCCATAACAGGCCTTTTGTCTTCTGATAATTTTCGAGGTATTTGTGGATTTAGCTTTAGCTTGGCGGCATCCGATAGCCATTTCATTGATATTTCATAATCTTTAATGCGAACTATAGATATGTTATTGGCAGCTATTAGTTTACAGAGCTCATACATCGCTAATCTCACCATGTGTTTTTTTAGATTGAAGTTCCGGGGGTCGTTCACCGACAGATTTCTACCTACTTCTGGAATGTCTGCATTTGGGTCCAGTTCCGGATAAAAAACTTTTCCTTCAAACACTACATATTCATGTTCGTTTAATTCATATTCATTGTAGTCCTGATCGTAATCAGCTATTGCTCCCCAGTTCTTTGATTTAAATGGGGTTTGGTTATTGTCGAATTCTTCATGAGATATTAGGGTGTAGAAGCTACCTTCATATAGAACTATATCCCATAGGTTATATCTAACAGGTTGCCATTCTTCGTAAATAGCTTCCAACCAGCCTAAAACTAGGGGGATACGTATATCTCCAAATTTATAACCATTTTCATGAAGACAGATATAGGCTATTTCATTATAAAGAACTTTGTCTCCTTTATAATAGGTGTCAAATTGAGAGTAGAATTTTGTATTGTCCAGTTCTGTTTCTGTATATTCTTCCCAGTATTCATACGGTGCAGGAGCCTTATAGCTACTAATGGCACGGATTACCTCGCATATACGTCCTTCGTGATATATATGTGCACCTACAGGATAAGTAATTTTCCGGTCATATCCGGCAATATACTTTCCTTTGTTCAGTTCTTGTTCTACCTCATAATTTTCACTCAGGTATTCCACAATGCTCATTTCGGCCACTTCTTCTGATTGAATGAACCTATCATCATTCCCTCTTGTCATCTGAGTTAGCGCATCGGCTGTTATAACTCCTAGATAGTCATTGTTATTCAAAAATCGTCTATACATGGTTTTTTAATAATTAAATCCTTCATTTATTATTGCAGTGGACAGTATGTTTGCATTTGCATCACCAGATTTAAATTTGTACCAGGTTTCCCGAAGGTAGTAACAGAGCAAATAGTCAAGACAATCGGAAAGATGACCGAACTTTTCGAATTTTACTCCACTTTTAGGGTCGGTCACCTTTTGCTTGTTTTTGGTTCCATCCTCGTTTTTTGTCTGGTATATCAAATCCTGAGTGAGTTTGCGGCAGCGGATATCTATCAGTATTTTCCAACCTCCATATTCCTCGAATAATTCGTTGATAAACTCGCAACGGGTAACTTGTGGAGGTTGTTTGCGAAGGAGCTTCACTTTAGGACGAAGAATGCCTTTGCCGAAAGTATCGACGATGATGGTATAGTTATTCACGCCGTCTTCGTTAGTGGTGCTTCTCTGCAGTCCTGCCGGATCTCCCGTGATATCAACACCTCCGATTTGTTTATCCCGATAGAGTTTCATGCGTACTTTACGTGCCAAGGCAGGTGTATTATTCTCCTTTTCCTCCGGTTTGCCAAGTAGCTCTTCCAGAATAAGCACTTCTTTCTTATCGTAATCCACCTGTGCGGTAAGTACGGACATTTGGGGAGCGACATTAAAGTCCCAGACGGTAATTAAGGGCTTGGTCGGATCATAGGCTTTCTCTTTGAGACCGGGAATTAGATGGCGGGAACCGTTGAACCGGTTGTATATTGCCATATCGTTGGCCTCTACAAAATCCCAGTTTCCGTACAACAGTCTCTCCTTGGTTGCTTGGTCGCGAATTTTATTAAGAGCGGCTTCATACGTTTGGCGAAAAGCTATATTCGGATTGTCAAACACAGAGAAAGGAATGTAGGCTTCTCCTTCGCGAAGTGTTACCTGATCACCATTTTCGTCTTGAACGAACCGGCTTCGTACCCAATTGATCGTAGGATTGGTAGTGAGTAGCATTCGGGATGTTTTAAAGGTCTCGTGAGTTCGCCAGCGTAAGCGAGAAAAAAGAACTTCTATAGCTTTTTCACTGATCTCGGAAACTTCATCTACGAGCGCAATGGTATATTCGGATGACCCAAACCTCTCGAAATTTTGATCACTGGGAATATCCGCCATTTCTTTCATGATAATGACACTGCTGTTCCAGAAGGTCAGTGTACCTTCAATATTGTTTATTTTGTAGTTTATATCTTCTTTCAATCCCCAATCCTTGATGATAGTTTTGATTGTATTCCAGGTGGATTCTTTAAGGCTTTTCAATGTTTTACGAGCTACAACGGCACGGATATTTTCATAACGCATACAGGAACTGACGAGCCAGACACTGCCGATGAACGATTTTCCACCACCCGCTGCTCCACCACCTAAAATTAATTGAGGGAGGTTCTGGGTGTGGCATTTGACACATTGTGGCTTGTACTGTGGATTGCCTTGTGGATCGTAGCCTTGCAGAACCTGTTCTATTTCTCCTGCACAGTAAGGACAGCTGTTGGGCTGAAGAAGTTTCCATAGTTCGTATTGCCTTGGAGAAGGTTTAAAGTCTATTTTGATGTTTTGTGGAGCGTTTAATTTACTTCTAGGCATTATTTTTTTATTTCAATGGTTATATCTTTTTCATTCTTTATGATCTCTATTAACTTCTCTAATGTTTTTCGGGATTCTAATACTTTCCCTTTTATCGTATTATTTCCTACTATTATGCAGCCTGCTGAATCTTTTTCATCATTGCCGGAATGAATTAGAATTCCTAAAAAATGTGGTACATCATGTAGATATGGAAGTGCTTTTTTGAATTTAGGACTATACTTCATTGTTATTTTGTATTTACCATATGGGATTGCTGTATGACCATATATTTTGTTTTTGCAATTGCAATTAATACCTTTAATTGTGTTAGGACAATAAGATGAAATATTTCTAACTGTATCTTCAATACTATTGCAGAAATAGTGATCATTAATGTAGATGTTTCCAATAGTATAATTCTCTCCTACGAATATTCTTTTTAAAGTTATTCTCATTGATTTGTTATAGGGTTTACTAAAGAATAGGATAATTTCAATTGAATGGTCAATGGCTGTACTAACAGCTTTTCTAAGGTGATTTGATGTGTCGGTTTTATTGCGTTTATAATGAGGTTGTTAGCCGATTTATGTGTGACGTGTATTTAGCTAACTTTTTGAATATCAATCTATGTTTGTCTTCTTCTTCCAGATGTCCCAAATAACATGTCTGATACGTGAATTCTGTAACTGCTTGATAATCATTCGTGCTTTGTCTATTCTATACATAGAGCTTTTATGTGATCCTATCTTGTTAAACTTTAGTTTTGCATATAGGAAAATTAATCTTTAGTATAAAGAATGATATATTAAGAAGAGTGATAAATGAATAAGTTTTCGATCACTCAATAATCTCCTTTATTTATACTAAAATATTTATCAGTTTATTTATCTTTTAATTCAGATTATATGAGGCTAAGTAAGATGTCTATTTTTTTTATGTTGATTTTATGTGGGTGTGATTTGATAGATTATCATCAGTTGGATGGTCGAGTTAAAGTTAAAGATGAGCAATTGAATCTGTTCAATATTGCTCAAATTCAAAATTTAGTTTATAAAAATGATACCGTAAGATTTGTTTTTATGGGGGATACTCATAGAAATGATAAAGAAACAGAACTATTTGTTAAACATGTAAATTCAAAAAAGAATATTGATTTTGTAATTCATGCAGGTGATGTTTCTGATTTTGGACTGAAGAATGAATATGAGTTAACACAAAGGCTTATGAGTAAATTGAATTATCCTTACGTTGTATTGCTCGGTAATCATGATATAATTGCTCATGGTGATTTAATTTATAATAAAGTATTTGGTCCTGAAAACTTTTCGTTCATAGTGAGAGATACAAAATTCATTTGTGTAAATACTAATGCACTAGAGTATAAGAATCCTCAAAATATACCAGATATTGAGTTTATTAATAACGAGTTGGATAAGGGAGCAGCATTGCGTACCATCTTTGTTATGCATGCACCTCCATGCGGAGATCAATTTTATAACGAAAATGATTATCAGGAGTTTGAATCAACGATTCAAAAGTTTCCCAATTTACTCTGTTGCTTATATGGACATAACCATCAGTTTAAAGAAAGTGAGCTCTTTAATGATGGAGTGGTTTACTATGGTTGTGATAATATACAGAAAAGAAGCTATTTACTCTTTAAATTGTATTCAGATGGTTATGATTATGAATATATTAAGTTTTAAAAAACATTTGGCACTTGTGTTTCTACTTATAGCATTCCCTGTGTTTTCTCAACATAAAAGTTTAAAACAGGAAGGTCGATATACAACTTTTTTTAAAAAGTTAGTTCCTGATTATGCGAAGATACATTATGCCGGTTCAATGGGGATGTTTTCTTTCGGTCCAGGGTGGTCGTATTTTCGTAAGATATGGGAGACTGATTTATTATTTGGATTTGACCCAATATCTGATGACAGACCTTCTTTATATATTTTGACATTAAAACAGAACTATCTTCCCTGGAAGATCTCATGTAATAGAACTATCTCATTTGAACCTTTAGCAGTCGGTGGATATGTGACTATGCTCCTGAATGATAAAGATTTGTGGTTCAAACAGCCCGATAGATATCCTAAAGGTTATTACTGGCATTCGAATCGTGTACGTTTTAATGTTTTCCTAGGTGAAAGATTAACATTCAATTTACACAAAGAAAAAAGCTTTGTGCAAAGCGTTACTGCTTTTTATGAATTTAGTACATGTGACTTGTATGCTATAAAAATCTTCAAGGAAAAATATTTAAAACCTAGAGATTATTTAGGCTTGTCTTTTGGCATTAAACTCCATTTTAAGTAGAATTAATATTTTGAATATATAGAGTTGAAATAATAATAAATTATGTGTTATGATAAGATTTAGTGTGTTTGCCTTGATTGTTGTTGTGTCAGTTTTATCGTGTAGTAAAACTGAAAAATATTCAAATAAGCAAATTGTAGGTACAATTAATGGAGAAAATGTTTATTCGTCAGAGATCGATATGCTTATTCAGCAAGAAATGTTTGATCAACTGAATCAAATATATAATATCAAAAACAAAGCGTTTGATGCTTATGTAAATATGAAATTGTTAGACATCGAATCTAAACGGTATAATTTGTCTTCGGATGAGTTTATTGAAAAGTATGTAAGTGATGTGATCGTAAATATAGGTGTTGACTCTTTATATCGAAAGTATAATCTTAATGCGCGTTTAAATTTTCATGCTTTAGAGATGTCTGTTACAAATGAAGGATCTTTGGAAGAGAGTGTGAATTTGAAATATAATATAAAAGCTTGTATTGTAAATGACTTATTGGACTCATTAAAGAGTAAAACTATATTAGAAAAGTTTATTTATCCACCTAAAAGTCCTAACATTGATATGGAAGGACTTAAGACATATTTTAGAGGAAATATGAACTCTAATGTAAGTTTTTACTTGATATCTGATTTTGACTGTAACAAATGTATAGAGTCACATTCTTTGTACGATTCAATTTATTGGAAATATAAGGATCAAGTAAAGTTTGGGTATATTAATTTTTCAGCTACTCCAACATTGGCGCAACTAGCATGTAATGCTGCAAATGAGCAAGGAAAATTCTGGCAATACCATGATTCTCTTTATAGTCAAAAGCAATTTATTGACTCATTAACTGTCTATAATATAGCTGTTAATCTAGGATTAGATATTAATAAATTTGAAAATGATTTATTAAATCCTACTGCCGCCGAAGCTATTAATGAAACAATAGAAAATCTTGTTCATAAGGGTGTTTTTGCAACCCCTACTGTGATAGTAAATAGAAGAATGATATTTAACTCTTCATCATATTCTGAGATATCTTATTTAATAGAACAAGAATTAGCAAAAGAATAAATGTTTCTCTAATTATAATTATTAATCTAAAAAAAAGAGTTTATGAAAAAGAATTTTTTTGTATTATCAATTTTGTGTAGTTCTACACTCTTATTTTCTTGTGATAATGAGAGTGGTTCTGTATTAAATCCTGAAGCTGAAATGGCGTCATCTGTTGAAGAGCTAACAGCTAGTTATGAAATGTCACTGGATAAATCTGATGATTGTTCCTTAAAGGGATATGTTGCAGAAAAAGTTAAAGATGAAACAACCCCTACTAAAGATGAGGAAACTGTTTCTAGTGCTGATATAATTAAAGCACTGAAAGTAGAACTTGAAAAAGGAAGAGAATTTGCTTATAGCAAAACAACGAGAGATGTTCCAGGATTTGTGAGTTATCAAGTTGGGGTGTTTAAAATCTCCTCTTGCGGCAATCAGCAAGAGTTTATCTATCATATGGACTGTGAGGATGGAGGTTGGACGAGCATTTCTAATCCTAGAAATAGACCATTTGCCACTTTTGTCGATGGAAATGGAAATGTAGAGTTTCATATGTGTGTTGTAGGTGGTGCTAGTTATGGCGGCTTTGCTCTTGCCTTAAGTCCTATTCATGAGTCCTTTATGGGGAATTTGATTGTTGTTGAAAGATACCATGACAATGAGGATAGTAACAATAAGAATCAGATACTGAGCACATATAAACCACAATTTAGAGCTCCAACCGTATTAGGCTCAAATTCCTTATTTTCATGGGTTAATGATTTGTCTGGTCAAGGTTACTGGTTCTCCTTTGGTGAATTTGGGGTTATTTCTCAATATGGCGATGTAATTCTTTCAATTGATGATGAAAATAAGAAAAATAAAAACTGGGCTCATTATAATGAAAGATCTACTGTATTAAACTGGAAAGATTTTCCATATAGACAGGATAAATGGGGTATGAATTTATGGGAAAATACAGAATATAAAATAGAAGTTAGAAAATAGTCTTTTTATTAAAGATTGATTCTGGGAAATCTGAAAAGCCATTCTCTATCAATTTTGTAGAGTGTGGCTTTGCTCTTTTATGTAGCTTTGAGGTAATAATGGTGATTTCTATAAACTACTAATATAATGCAAACATAATAGTAGTAATATGGTAAATAGTCCAGATTGTATTTTCTTGTAAAGTAAAATATTTTTTCGAATGTAAAGATGTTGATCGTTTGAAAGATATTTAGAATATGTTTTTACTTCATTTACCTAATATTTTTATTCCTGTATATAGATAGATTGTATGTGTTTGATTATCAGTATTTGTTTGATTACGTTATAATACATGATTTTCTTGTTGAAGCAAAATGGTTAAGCTTACTTTGCACTTGAATCGTATGATAAACAGCTAGAACAATGAGTGTAAGTGAAACATTTGCGTATAAAATTAGTTTCTGCTGATTTTCATCTTTTTATCAATTAATTATTAATCTAAAATATTGAAGAATGAATTTTATCAAAAAAATTACATGGTTGTTTTCCATGATGGCATTAGTTTGTTCCTGTAATAATGACTTAGAGGAGCCTGTAGTGAATAATCAACCAGATGGAGTTGTAACAAAATCAGCAAATGAAGATGTTTATGTAAAGAAAGGTATGTTGGTTTTCAATTCTATGTCACAGCTAAATAATACAGCTGAAGAATTGAATATGTCAGTCGAAAATCAGCGAAGTCTTGGTGTTGGTACTATGGGATTCCTTTCCCAAAAGGATATTTTCGACCAAATCATAATAGACGAAGATGAGTATGAAGAAAAGTACTTACAAGTTACAGAAGCTGAAGCTAAAAATATTAATCCTGCTACAGCTCACTCTGAGTTATATCTTGAGATGAGAGATAAAGGGATTATAAAAGAATTTTTTGAAGAAGATGGAATGTCCTATGACTATGCAATTTGTGATCCTATGTACGCGAGTGTAATCAATGAAAACGGATTTGTCGCAGTTGGAGATACTGTGTATTATGTTGATTCGGAGAAAGTTGCTTGTTGGAAAAATGCAGACTTTAATAGATTGGATATGTTGAAAAAAGCAACTATGACTGATTCTGTTAAAGGGATATATGTTATAAATGCCAAGGCTGTAACAAGAGGAACCCCGGTCGATGAACAATGGCAGGAAATAAAGTATGCGGATGGATTTAGAGATGGAAAAAAATACAAATATGCTTTGCATTTACATTTTCAAGTGATGCAATGGTTAGGAAATAGGCCGGGTACTGATCGTGATGAAATTTCAATATCTTACAAGTATTATATGAGTATCAAGAGTAAAAAGAAGAAACCGTTAGGTGGATATAAGTATCGTGTAAGTCAAGCCGAATTTTGGGGAAATGTTTCAGGCAGAGCAAGCTGTTATCCGCGAGATCAATTTACGGCCGACATACTTGTAACAAATTCCGCAAGTGATCATTTTAAGGGCGGGATTGCAAATTCGTATTTGGGACTCAAATTTTTCGGTGAAAGGAAAACTACCGGAAATTGGGATAGTACATATACACTTTCATTCAGTCGAGGAACAGAAGCACTTTATTATCATACAATTTCTACCAGTTATGATTATAAAGGAGTATTTGAAGAAAACGTAACTGTTACAATGTCAGGTGGCATTAATATAAATGGCTATAATCATTCGGTTAGTTATTAAAACAAGAAAAAATAATTATGTATGTTGGGTGTGAGTTATATGACTCACACCCTTTACTTTAGATAAATATATGAAAGGATTATTAGTAATAGCGATTTCTTCTCTTTTTTTTATTTCATGTACAAAGGATATAGATTTTGATTATCAACTAAAGGAAAAGTTGTTGGTTGTTGACTGTATGTTTACCTCGGAACAACCTTTAGAAGCTTATATATCAACAAATTCATTTATTTTGGATACGACAATTACTTATATTGATAATGCACTTGTAATTTTGGAAGAGAATGGGCTTTTTGTTGATACTTTGAAACATATCAGTAATGGCTTATATCGTTCACTTTATTACCCGCATAAAGGTAATTGTTATGCATTAAAAGTGGAAGCTCCAGGTTTTAATCCAATTTGTGCGGAAGATACCATACCAGAAATAGAAGCTCAGATCAACAATGTTAAATTCGAGTCACAAGTTACAATAATGGAAGATGTAAGGTTTGACCTGCTTTCATTAGATATTGTCGATGGTTCAATGAGTACTGGGTATTATGAACTGATATTGTTAAATCAAGCAATAACAAACAATAAACATCCTTATGTAGATTTGTTTTATATATCGAATCCCTTATTGTCCATTAAAAACTGGGAACCACCGTTTATGAAAACAATCCTTTTCTCAGATAAAATGTTCAATAATGGGGTCTTTCATTTAGATATTTATTTACATAATAATGGAAACTTCCCAATTGTAAAACTAAGAAAGACAAGTTTCCAGTATTATGAATTTAAGAAGTCATTATATCTTCATTTATCAAATCAATTTTCAGAGAAGGATGATATAGATGATTTTTTTAGAGGAGAACCTGAAAATATTTATTCTAATATAGAGAATGGATATGGTGTTTTTGCTGGATACTCAGAAGTTATAACTAACTAACCACTAAACATAATGAAATTTGCATTTTTGATTTTGTATATTTTGATATATCCTCTTGGGATATTAGCACAAGGGAATAAGGCTTTTTTCTCAGGATTTGTATATGATGATGAATCTGGCGAACCGATTGTGGGTGCCTTTATCTATAATGAAACAAAAAGAATAGGAGCAGTTAGTAATAATTATGGCTATTTTTCATTAAATACTCCTGCTGATGACTCAAGTCATATAGAAGTGTCTTGTTTAGGTTATATTACCAATAAGAATCATTGGAACAAGAACAAATACCCAACTTCAATATATCTTAAAAGAAATAAATTTGAATTAGATGAAGTTGTGATTGTTGGGAATCGAAAACAAGAGCATAAGGCCGGTATGCTTACAGTATCTATGGATAATATAAAAAATATGCCATCATTAACCGGTGAAGTCGATTTATTAAAGGCTTTTCAAATGATGGCTGGTGTTCAGAGTGGAAATGAAGGTTCTGTAGGTTTGATAGTACGAGGCGGGTCAAATGATCAGAATTTATATTTATTGGATGGTGTTCCGTTATACTATATCAGTCATATGGGAGGTATCTCTTCTGTCTTTGATATATCAACGGTGAAGTCATCTGTCATGTATAAAGGGTTCTTTCCCGCTTCATATGGAGGTCGATTATCTTCTGTTGTAGATGTGGTATTAAAAGATGGAAATATCAATAAAACAAAGCGTGAGGTTTCTGTAGGACTTCTATCTTCTAAAGTTTTTATAGAAGGGGCGTTAGGGAAAAATAAAAAACTTTCATATATTGTATCTGGAAGGATATGTAATATAGGACTTTTCACAATGTTAGGGAACAATGGTTGTTATCTATATTATGATGTAAACTCGAAATTAACGTATCGGCTTAATGATAAAAATAAGTTTTATTTGTCTCTTTACACTGGAGATGATATATATCTGAAAAAAGATAATGAAAAGTTAGGATCTGATTTTTCAAAATATAGAAATCGTACATTTTATGGTAATGTCATGTTAAGTTCTAAGTGGTTATACATATTTAATTCATATCTGTCTTCAAATATGATGTTTACATATTCAAATTTTCATAATATAAATACGACAACAAGTAATTATTCAATATCCCAAAAAGAAAACCTTAATAAACAACAAATCAAGACGTCAATGCAAGATTTGCAGGTGAAAGGAGATCTTAATTATTATAGGTTCACTAATCATAATATCAAATTGGGCTTTTTGAGTTCTATGCAATTCTTTCGACCGCAAGTACAAACTTATAAGGAGAAAAATGGAAGTATAACAAGGGATTCAGTAATACAAAGTAAAATTGTTGGACTTCAAAATGATATTTATGTAGAGGATACATGGAATGTGAATAAGTATGTTGGTGTATATGGTGGATTGAGACTTTCTTCTTTTGTTCCATCTAATGGAAAGTGCTATGCTAATATTGAACCTCGATTTTCAATAAAGGTAAGTCCTTTAAACAACTTCTCTATTAATATTGGATATTCTAAAATGTCACAATATATACATCTTCTATCAAATAATGATGGAGGTATTCCAAAAGATTTATGGTTACCTTCTACAAGTAAGGTTAAGCCGGAGATTTCTAATCAATATGAACTAGAGTTACAATATGATTTACCATCAGGTTATCATGCGTCTGTATGTGGGTATTTTAAGAAAATGACTCATTTGATCGATTTTGGAGGTTATATCCAACAAAATTCTTATTGGGAAGATGAACTTGAAGTTAATGGGAGAGGTAATAGTAAAGGGTTGGAATTTTCATTGGCAAAAGAGCAGGGTAGACTTACTGGATATATTTCTTATACCTTGTCAAAATCGGATCGTAAGTTTGAGAAAATAAATAAAGGAGAGAAGTATCCGTTTAAGTATGATCACCCTCATCAACTTAATTTGTATTTCTCATATAGGTTAAGTGAACATTTATACGCATCGGCAAATTGGGTATACCATACAGGAAACGCAATAACTATGTCTGTAGAGAAGTATCAATTACAGTCAGGAAATTCAGTCTTGGAGGATGGTTTTGGAGATATACATATTTATTCCCCTCGAAATTCATATCGGATGCCTGCATATCACAGATTAGATGTAGGTTTAATTTTGAAACAGAAAAAAGGGGAATGGCATTTTGGTCTTTATAATGTCTACAATCGTATGAATCCCTATTATTATTATTACCAAAGAACAAGTGAAGGACTTAAAATGAAGCAAACTACTTTATTCCCTTTTTTGCCCTCAATAGCATATTCGTTTACATTTTAATATTTGTATGAAAGATACTTAATAGTCAATAACACCTAATGCAAATTAATGAATTCTGAATATTTGATCTGTACATAGGGATTGTCACTTCTGACGGACTGATGTATGACTTTTACCCCCCATCTCCACCAAAGGAACCGATGCTTATATTCGGCCCATATTGCTTGATGCAAGTTTACAGGGAGGACTATTGTTCCTTTCATTGTGTCATTTTCAATAATACAGTTTAGTGTTAAGTGTGGATTTTTCATTTTGACAGTGGAAATATACAGTGAGATAGTATCACGTAGGATTAAGGTATCTCTAATTTCGGCTTGGATGGGAGCATTGACTATAATATTTTGTTTAGCAGTTGCTTCAAGATCTTTTATCCGGATTCCCATTTTCTTGATTAACTTGGCATCTTCTGTCCTGTATTGTTTATATTCATCAAGTGTAAATCTGAGAGTCTTCACGTCGATTGCCATAGTAGATGAATCGATCTGAATCCTTTTGATGTCAGACAGTAATGTATTTGTGTTTTGTTGGTATTTGTCCCTTTCTGTGGTAATCTTATCAACTTTTCTTTTTAAAAAGAAACAAGATAAACACAGAATGCAGACAAATACCAATAATAGTTGACTAAATTTACTCATCTACCTTTACCGAACAAGATGGGATGAACCAAACATATTCCCCAAGAATAGGACTTTCAGAGAGACGAATCATATAGCCTTTGTATTTTCGGCGGCTATAATTTAAATCTTCAATGATAACTCCTTTCTTTTCAACGAGATCATCTAGTTTCATTTTGGATAATTCCTCAGACGGGACAATAACAACACTACTTCCTTCTTTGATCATACTTTTAGTTTTTATTGATTTTGTTTTATTAAATAGTAATTGAAATTCATCTTTTCTGCGTTTTTCAATTGACGGTACAATTTTTCCATTGAACATTCGAAACGAGATATATTCATGATAAATATCACGGTCACCAGTTTCTAGTTTCTGTATTAATTTACTTTTTAGTCGCTTCCCATATCCCAGTAGTCTGTTTTCTCCTACATTATATGCTAATACACCTAAAATCAAAGAATCTTTCCCGAAACGGCGGAATACACTACATTTCTGACGCAAATCTTGTCTCAACAAAGAATCGGCAAATGTTTCAGAAATATTTGCTCCAATTGCTTCTCCAGGCAATAACCGGTGTCCATACCCAATGTATGGGTGATTCTTCGCAGAATGCCAACCTTCATATTTCTTTATACAATCTACTGCATCATCAAATAGGTCTGTTTCCTTGATTTCGATTGAATCGGGTACACATAGATTTGTAGTTTGTAAGGGACAAAAAATTAAGATTGATATTATAAATTTCTTTTTCAACCTTTATTCTTTAATAGTTCTTTGATATCAGACCTCATTTCGCGTAGATCGGTTTGCATGGATGTAAACTGCTGCATCGTAGTTTCGTAGACAACTTTATCTAGTTTAATAGCATCTATTTTGTCGTATTGATCTTCTATTTTGACTTCTAGTGTAATACACCTGTTAGATAGCTCAACAATCCGGCTGGTATTGTTGACATGTTGAACATACATTGTAACGATAAAAGAGGTAATGATTATCAATGATCTAAAATTGTTTTCTATAAAGTCTTTCACTTGTATCATGGGTTAGTTATTAAAATTGAATATGCATCTGAAATCGCATGTATCATTTTGATGGCAACCTCGCTGTCTGTTAATCCGTAAATCACCAGGTGAATAATGATAAGTATATATATTGCTCTTTCTATAGTCTTACGACTGATGTTTATCTTCATGTTGTTTTTCATCTGAGGATGGTACTATTACATTAAAGATGATACCATTATCCCCTTCAATCCGTAACTTCGATTCCTGCGTGTGTTTAATAGGATATATATCCATCAAAGCTTTAGCAGCATTTACCGAAACTGCTCTCAATGGGGCAGGAGATAGATCGACACCAAATTTATCGGTATATTTAGATGACGCTGTTTCTTCCATAACCGATTTTAGTGTTTCTGTAATTTGGAGTTTTGTGGCCAGCGCTTCCGTTTCTTGTTGTAACTGATTAGCCAAATCCTTAATGTGTGCTAAGATTTGAGGTTTACATAACAACCGTCTGCTTTCTATAGGAATACTTTTTCCATTGCTTCCAAAAACTTCTTTATAGCATTTCTGATCTTGTCCGGCAAACTTGCTGCCTCCAAATACAAATAAATTGCAGAACTCTTCTTCTGCATCAGTAAGTTTTTTATTTTCATTATTTTTCATACGCACTTGCTCTATTGAAAAGAAGCCTGGAAATAATACCAAGCTTCCTTTGTTTCTTTATTAAAGAATAGGGGGATTAGGAGACACGGGTTTTATGAAATCTGTATTTTGAGCTATTAACTTTTCCATTAATGCCTGATAGAATACGTCTGCCAAACTATTAGCACATGCTTCTGCATCTGCAAGAGAATTAATAAGTCGCATATTAAAGGCTATATTGAGATCATACCCCGAAATTGTAGCCATGAGCTCATTCCCATCAAAAGAAAGTACTCCATAGTTCATTCGATCAGTCATTTTGAAAGAAACAGTTTCTTCCTTTTTTTTCAGATTATCTTTTTCCATAATCTAAATTTTAAAATGTACCCTTGTCTTTTCCTTTTTTTGTAAAGCCGTATCACTACAACTTGTATTGTTACGTAGACGATTAGAACATACGACTGCAATATTCAAAGTCGCCGTCACGTCGGCATCGGCATCATGAGCGTCATCCAACTCGATACCCAATCTTTCCGCAATAAGCTCTAACTTGTAGGATATCATCGTCGGGTCACTGGCGAAAGTGAGACGTCCCAGGTCTATTGTATCCAGATATTTCGGTTGAAAATTTCCATAGAAATCAATAGTTCCCGCGAATACCTTCTCGAACTCCTTTGTTAGTCCGGCATAGTTCATCAATTGTTGAATAAAACCGATATCAAATGTGATGTTTTGTCCTATAATGATGGGCTTTGTCTGCTTTCCTTTAGAGAGGGTACATCGCCTGCCAAACTCGATAACCTCTGATGCAATGCCTTTTAGATCGACTCCTTGTGATCTTAGCATGTCCATTGTAATGGCTGAATAGGTCAGTGCCGCTTCTTCGTACACCATTGAAATACCGGACGCTTCCTCTTCCAATTTGTGTTTATTCTTTAGCACTTTTCGTTTAACTGTGGTGCCGAACTCCTGTTTGTTATACGGTGCAAAGTATTTCACGTATCTGTCTATCACCTCCCAGGTGTCTAACCTAACACCCTGCATTGCGATCTGGGTACAAGCATTCTTTGTACAATCCAGTCCAGATGTTTCGAAATCCAAAACTATTCCTGTATAAATCCGAGGTTCTATTTTTGGTGCTGACATAGTTGTAGTTTGTTTATTTCATGAATAATACTTGCTTTAAAATTTTCTAGTGAACCATTGTTGTAAATGATAGAATCGAAATAATGGTCAGGTAGTTTTTTTCGCGCTTTGTCACGTAGAACCCTTTCTTTCTCTATCCCTCTTTGATGCAATGCACTTGGATTACATTTGATGGCAATTGCAATTACTGAGTAACGGTCACTATACTTCTGTTTAAGCATTTCCAATCCATCTTCGTCAATGACATAGCTACATAAACTCTTTTGTGGAACTTGGGAATGTAATGCGAAATAATCATATCCACCGAACCGAGTAAAAGCCAGCATTTCTTTTTTGGGGGGCTTAAACTTTTTGGTAATAAAATGATGGTCTTCTCCTTCAATCTCGCCCGAGCGAATAGGTCTTGTTGTGTAAGATACTATTACCGGGATATTCAATTCATTTTTCAGAAACTTCGCTGCATAGGTTTTGCCTGAACCTGAAGCTCCGATAATGGCAATGATGATTGGTCTCACGTTTGAATATTATACATTGAATAATAGCGATGTTTTATAATTCTGTAGATTGTTGGCACCTGTATATTCGCTATACTTGACTATACAGGTGGTAATAATCATTTTGTCCTTCAAATTGTTGATTTCACTTTTGTGGGCGGCGTAGAAGTCATTCCAGATGACCAGTTCCATCAAGTCATTGTTTTGCTGCAATTTTATTTTGCAGAATTTCTTCTTTTCACCGGTTGTCTTGTCTTTGTATGAAATTTCACTGAGTTCCGCCACCGTAGCACAAATGGCGATGCGTCTGCCTTCGTTGTCCGGTGATAAGGCATCTCGGAGCGACATATAGGAGGCTTTACCTCGTATTTTGTCCTTGGCATCCGAGTTGTCATAGATGCGGCGGTAGTCAACTGAACCGATGCCAGAGATAGCTACCTGTTGCATCTGCCAGAAATAATGCTTGTCCGTGAGATCGGCTGGAAAGTCCGTGTCCAAGAGTTTGAAGCCCAGTCCCTTTGCAGCACGTTCCAAAAGCGAATACCTTTCCACTACCGCTTTTACGTTTTCAATACGGTCAAAGCACCCGGTCATTATCAGGTTGCGGATATGGCGTGCGTTAACCGGGACGCGAGTTGCTTCCTGTTCGTTATCGGGGTCATCCCAGTACTGGTACTTTTTCAACTTGTACCGGAAAATGCGATGGATGAAATTCTCTATCGAGGTGAAGGGACCGTTTTTCTCCCTTTCGGCAATGATGTATTCTACGGATTTACCACCTAACATTTTGATTCTTGATAAAGACCAGAATATCTCGTCTGTTCCATAATCGGTAAAGAATTTGATACCGGATACGTTCATGTCAGGTGGTACGATCTTTGCCGTTGAACACTGTTCTATTTCTGACATTATAGCGGGGACTTCTTTATCGTCTGCCCATTGAAGTGCGACGGTGTAAAAAGCTGTTGGATAGTTTGCTTTAAGCCATGCACCTGTATAAGCAGTCAGCGCATAGGCAGCTGCATGTGAACGGTTGAATGAGTATTTGCCTGCCGTTTCAATTTTATGCCATATTGTTTCGGCTTCATAGTCGGGACAACCATTTGAAATGGCTCCATTTATGAAGTCAACTTTCAAGCTCTCCATCAGATCTGCTTTCTTTTTACCTATCGCTTTTCTTAAATAATCGGTTTTACCTAAATCGAAGCCAGCAAGAGAGTGTGCCACTGACATAAACTGTTCCTGATAGACCATAATCCCGTATGTGTTTTTCGTTGCTTCATAAGTACCAAAATCATATACGGGGGCCACTTCTCCATGTTTATAGCGGATGTAGTCATCGGTGGCATTAATTTCCAAAGTGGCGGGGCGGTATAACGCATTGATGGCGATTAAGTCCTCAATGCAGTCTGGCTGTACATCCATGATAAATTTAGTAATG
>PVMO01020525.1_pt1 | contig 18831 bp, 20 predicted proteins | sample 1853421 | NCBI WGS metagenome assembly PVMO01 (sample SAMN08533511, study PRJNA380276) | Human gut metagenome, whole genome shotgun sequencing project.
ATTCGGTATAGAACGACAACCGGAGTTATGATATACTTACACGCAAGAAGCATTTCATCAGTTCCGATTGTCTGATATCGAAAGGAGACACACGATTATGGCAAAAGGATCTGTAAGAAAAAAAGGAAAGAAATGGTACTACCGCTTCTATGTAGAAGATGCAAGCGGCAATCTGGTTCAGAAAGAATACGCTGGAACAGAAAGTAAAAGTGAAACGGAAAAACTGCTCCGTCAGGCAATGGATGATTACGAAAGCAAGAAATTTGTCGCAAAGACAGATAATCTTACTGTAGGAGAACTTCTTGATATGTGGGCGGAAGAAGAACTGAAAGTCGGAACACTCAGCAATGGTACAGTGGAAAATTATCTTGGTGCAATCCGTTGTATCAAGAAACATCCGATTGCAGAACGCAAATTAAAAACCGTTACTGCTGAACATTTACAGGCATTTCTCGATCTGCTTACATTCGGTGGGGAATTTCCAGATGGAAAAGTGAGAAAAGGATACAGTAAAGATTACATCCATTCCTTTTCAGCAGTATTACAACAGGCTTTCCGGTTTGCAGTATTTCCAAAACAGTTGATTACTTTTAATCCTATGCAGTATATTAAGCTGAAAAAACAGGCAGAGGATGTGGATTTATTCTCAGATGATGAGGTAGAAGAAGGCATACAGCCTATTTCCCATGAAGATTATGAGAGACTGATAGAATACCTCAAAGTAAAGAATCCACCTGCAATCCTGCCAATCCAGATCGCATACTATGCGGGACTTCGTATCGGTGAAGTTTGCGGATTGACATGGCAGGACATCAATCTTGAAGAACAATGCCTGACCATTAAAAGAAGTATCCGCTATGATGGCACAAAACATAAAAACATCATCGGACCGACCAAGCGAAAGAAAGTAAGGATTGTTGATTTTGGCGATACTCTGACTGAAATACTGAAAACCGCCAGAAAAAAACAGCTTAAAAGCCGGATGCAGTATGGTGAACTTTACCACCGCAATTTCTACAAGGAAGCACAGGACAAAAACAGAGTGTATTATGAATATTATCATCTGGACGGAACCGAAGAAATCCCGGTAGATTACAAGGAAATCTCCTTTGTCTGCCTGAGACCGGACGGATGTCTGGAACTGCCAAGCACACTCAGCATTGCCTGCCGATCAGTTGCAAAAAGGCTGGACGGATTTGAGAATTTCCATTTCCACCAGTTGCGACACACCTACACAAGCAACCTCCTCTCAAACGGAGCTGCCCCAAAAGATGTGCAGGAACTGTTAGGGCACTCTGATGTCAGTACCACAATGAATGTCTACGCCCACTCTACAAGAAAGGCAAAGCGGAACTCCGCCAGACTTCTTGATAAAGTGGCAGGCAACGACTAAATAAAAAATTCCCTTATTTCCCTTGCTGATTCCGCATAAGGTCAAAAATAAGGGAAAATACATATCATTTCACTATTTAAGGGGCTGGAAAGCCCGTAAAATAAGGAAAGTTCAAGAAATCTCTCCACAAATTCCGATTTTCTTAATTCTACAAACTTGAATTTATTTTAATAAATATTTTTCAAATGCTTTGTGCGTGTCAAAGTGAACCTCTTTGAAAAATAAAACGAGCCAAATAATAAAAGCCGGAATAGCCATATATGGTGTTAAAAAATAAGACAACACTGCTCCTACTAACATTATGCCAGCCCATGTAAAACACTGATTTTTTATATCACGAGAAATATGAGCTTTATCATACAATGCCTGTTCTTCTTTCGGTAACGAATTAAATCCCGAAACAAATTTAGCCGCTCTTTCTTTAAATATTGCAAATAACACTCCTATAATCACAAATGGAATAACCAAAACTCCACATAGCCAAAACCCTATATTCATAGCATATTCCTCCTTCACAAATTGGAAGTTGTTAGTCGCTATCTTGTTTGCGGTTAAATTCAAAAACGACAGGTTCAAATTCAACTAAATGCTTATCTTGGGTGTTAGTTCCTTTAGGGTTCTCTATGCCGGTAACTTCATAGTATTCATCACTGTATTGTATTTTACTACCATCAAAATCTTTTTGAATGGATTTGACATATTCAAACGGATTTTCTATTGGTAACAAACTTAATGCCCGCTGTAGCTGTTGTACCGCTGTCCTCTGCTCATCGGTCAGTATTTTTTCTTCGTTTGCCATGTGTTCTTCAAATTTATTTTTATCCATCCAAACGATTTGCTCCAATGGGTTAGCAGTACCACAAGCCAAGATTAAACGGATAAAATCTTCAAAATTTGCCGCTAATGGATATACATTTTGGTCTACACAACTTTCTGGATTGCAGGCAAATACCATTTCTCCATATTCCGGCAAAAAGCAATACAGAATACATCCTTCAAATCCGATTGGATTTGCGTTGACGGGATAGCAAAAATACGGGTCTGCAATATCTCCATATTCTAAACATAAAGATCCCTTATCTATGGGAAGTGCCATATACTTTTCGTAAATTGTTTCCATTGATGTGCCTCCACAAAATTCCGATTTGTTGTCATCTTCATTATACTTCATTGGCTATCGAAAAGATAGCATATTTTATGAAACTTGTCGGCTGGGAACAGCTTGCAACGCAAGGTGTCCCCAGATGGCAAGTCCACAAAAGGGTAGCTGGCGGCAGCCAGCGCAGGGGAAGCGTAGCGTCCCCTGTTTGATTTGGAGCAGACCATGACTGCGGAAAATCACAGCCCTCCGGCGAGGAGCCTTCGGAGAACGCAATGCACCAACCTCTGGGTGGTGTATAATTGCGCCCTTAGTAAACTAAGGGGTTTCCGGCTTCTCCCGTTCCAGCAGTTTTTTCAATAGTTCCTGCGTGTCCTGCCTGTGAAAAATGAGTTTCAACAACAACATGACATCATCATCTGTCAGGCGTTCCGGCTCTTGCAGAAAACTTTCCAGCATACCGCCACGGGTACAGAGCCGGTGTGTCCGTTCCTTTCGGGTAAGCTGCTTTAACTGGTGCTGCAATGCCTTTTCATCATTGATGGCTTTTCGCAGTTTCTTTTCGCTTTTCTCCAACTCCTTGTTGAGCTTTTCCAGCTTTGAGGTATCAGGCAAGGGCAGCGTCCTCCTTTCCCGGTATCAGCACATAAATCCTGTTTGGTTCTCCCACGCCCTGATGCATCCGCATGATAAGTCCGGCGGCTTCCAGTTCATTCAATGAACGCTTGACCGTCATAGAGCTACGGGACAGGACTGCGGCAATGGCTGTGACAGGGAAGCAGACAAATAGGATTCCGTTCTCGTCCTCCTGCCCGTTGGAGAGCATAGCGTCCAACATCCGACAGTACATGACCTTTGCGGTGCTGCTGAGTGGGAATCCTGTCAACGCTCTGGGAAATGGCATACAGGGTGGCAATGGTGTGTTTATCGTCATAAACTACCTGTATCATAGAACATTTTTGTGCCCTGTGCCGTATGTCCACAAAGTAGGAATTAGGGGTAAAAATCAGAAATTTCCACGATTGCGGAAAGTGTGATATAATCCAGATAAGCGGCAGCAATCAAACCACCGGAAAGGAGCGTGCGCCCATGAAAGGAGCAACAAGCATACAGGAACGCCTTTGGGAACTCCGCAAGGACAAAGGCTTAAATCTGGAAGAACTATCAAAGCTGACAGGCATTTCCAAATCAGCTCTTGGAAGTTATGAAAAAGAGGATTTTAAGGAAATCAATCATGGCAACCTTATCACGCTGGCAGACTTCTATGGGGTTTCCGTTGATTATCTGCTGTGCCGGACAGAGAACAGGGAGCAGATCAACACGCCATTGACGGAGTTGCATTTGAATGATGAGATGGTTGCTCTCCTGAAAAGCGGTCGGATTAACAACCGTCTGCTCTGTGAGCTTGCTACACATAAAGATTTCATCAAGTTTCTTGCAGACATTGAGATTTATGTGGACGGGATTGCCACCATGCAGATTCAAAACCTCAATGCCCTTGTTGATACTGTCCGACATGAAATCATTGAACGGTATCGCCCTGGCGAAGACGACCCCCATTTGAAAGTGCTACAAGCCGCCCATATCAGTGATGATGAATATTTCAGTCAGATGGTACGGGATGACCTCAACCTCATTATCCGGGATATTCGGGAAGCCCACAAAAAGGACAGTGAGAGTGCGCCCCAGACCACCGTTGCCGATGAATTGAAAGAAAATCTCGAAGCAGTCGAAAATTTCAAGGGCAGCCGGGATGAAAAGCTGGTTGTCCTTTACTGCAAGCAGCTCGGTATCAACTATAAAAATCTGTCAGGCGAAGAATTTCGCTGGCTGATTCGGATTCTCAAAAAATCAAAGAAAATGGGAACGCCTATCAGCCAGAGGAAAAAACGGTAAAAAAAACCGCTGTTGCATGGTTGGGGTGCCTTCCATGTAGCAGCGGTTCTTGCTGTGGTTATTATTTCATTCGTTTTCTTAATATCCGGCGATAATTTGTTTCTCCCTTTGGTGCGTCCTGTATAATTTCCAACACACCATCTTCAAGCATTTTATCAATGCGATTGGAAATCCATACATCACTAATTCCAAGTTGATATTTTCCTAAAACATTACCTATGACAATAGCCATTTTGAATTGCTCTGGCTGTTCCGCAATTTCACGAAGAATGAAACTATCATATATATCTTCTGAAACGCTTTGCAATTTACCATTTAACATTGCACGCAAAGGTGCATTTTCATTTTGAAGTTGATTCCATTTCATAGCACAAGCTGAAAGAAATACAGGCTTAGCTTTTTCTTGTAGAGTTATATATTTTCCCCATTCGCCAGGAGAAACCTCACCCCATGCTATTTTGGATGTCATAGTATTTTCTTTTCCATATTCCCAGGCAGGTAACTTAACCAAATAAATTGTTGTCTGACAGTTTAATGGTCGAAGTTGTTTCATAAGCCAGTACATACCGCAAAGTTCATCCGGATTATAGCTATACCAAATACGAACTTCTTCCCCAGCTACATATCGTTCAATAACCGAAGACAATGTAGTTTTAATTTTCTGTATTTTTTCTTCAACCTGATAGTCTAAATCCTCTACAAACCAGACAGACAGCATTTTCTTGAGAACATTTTTCCGCTGTTCGCCAATTCCATTATCAGAAATATCTCCCACACTAAGAGCCATATCAAAACAATAAACATCACTGCTCTTGCCTCCCAATGGAATAGCATTCTCCCAAGCAATGCGTTCTTGTTCCTGTGCTTGAAGCTGTGCTTTTTTCATTTCATCTGAAGATGGAACACTCCCGTCTTCATGCCTCATAAATATTGAAACAGCACTTCCTCTATACTTTCCCTTGCCGTAAGTTTGGGCGTTTCAATTCCTCTGTCACGCCCTCAGCAGCTTTCATCTGCTCCATGATGGTGTCCAACCGTTCCTGTGCCTGTTCGTTCAGGTCAGCAAGATATGTCCACAATTCCCCGGTCAGCGCCAATGCCTGTAATCTGGCAGGGTGGGTTTCCCTCAAATATTCCCGGTGCAATCGTCCATATTTTCCGATGGGGCGGTTTTCCTCCGGCAGCTTCAAGTCCGGAATGTAATAGTCCCCGACAAGGATATAATCAATTCCGTTTTCCCTTATTCTTGGTTTCAGTTCGCTCATGCTCCTTACCTCCTGCGGAAGTAGGCTCGTCTGGTACTAACTCAATCACATCGGTAATCTCACAATTCAGCGTTTCACAGATACGGGCTAATGTGTCCATACTGATGTGTTTTCCCTCCTTGCTCATGTTGGCAATCATATTGGTTGTCATACCAGCGGCAAGCCTTAAATCCTCTTTTCTCATATCACGCTCTAACAGTGTGTGCCAGAGTGGTTTATAGCTGATGTGCATATTGTTTTCCTGCCTTTCTATCCATACCACCGGGGCGGCTGCCCCGGCAGGAACTTTTCTCTTATTATAGCACCAATCTTGTGAAATCACAATTTATTCTTGTAGCCTGCCGCTGATACCGTCTGGATTGTGCTTTTCCTTTCGTTTTTTCTTCCCTTTAATTCGCCATGAACTGTTTAATTCCCTGGCTCTTGGCTCCCGGGTTGTCCGAACCGTAACCTTCCAAAAGATTGACCACGCCCCAGACCCCGAGGCCCGCGCCGATAGCGATTACAAGGATTTTCAGGGTGTCGATAGCAGAAGCAAAAAATTCCATATAGTTTCCTCCATTCAAAATGTTTGTTGTTGTGGGGCAAACGCCCCGGCTACGAAAAAAGCCGCCCATTTCAGGCGGCGGGAGCTTCGGGCCAACTTGGCCCGAGGTCAGGCGAAGGCGTCCGGGTCGTCCAGATCGTCATAATTTAGAATATCGTCCTCGGCGCTGTCCCCGGCCCCGTAAACCTCGTAGACTTCTTCGGGGTTCAGCTTCAACCGGGCGCTTATCAGCTTTTCCAGACGGAAGGCGTTGCGCTTCTTGTCTGCCTCCGCCGTGTATTTATAGTTCGGGTGCTTTTTCAAATCGTACTTTGGGGACAGGAAGGGCCGGAGCCCCCGAAGCTGTAAGATACATTTGCTCCCGTCCATTGTGGTGAGCTCGTCCATTGTCATCAGCTCTTTGCCGAGCCGCTGGAGGTTCTGGCCGTAGCTTTCCGACTGGCCCCGCGTCCGGCTCTCGGTATACATGGAGATTGTCTCTTTTCCCAGTACCTCCGAGATTTCCTTAATCGTGGAGTGCTCCCGGCCCCCGAGGAAGATAACCGAATCCATGTTTCCTAAGATGGTTTCGGAATTGTCTTTATACAGGGCCTTGCACTGGCTCATGGCCTGATAGAACAGGCACAGGCTGATTTCCCGGGAGCGAATCACAGCGACCATTTTTTCGAGCTGCGGCACCTGTCCCGTGTTGGCGGCCTCGTCCCACAGCACCCGTACATGATGGGGGAGCCGCCCGCCGTAGACGTTATCGGCTTTCTCACAAAGCAGGTTGAACATCTGCGAGAAGGCAAGGGCCACGATAAAGTTGTAGGTGCTGTCCGTGTCGGAAATGCAGAAGAACAGCGCCGTTTTCTCGTCCCCGAGCCTGTCAAGCTCTAACTCGTCATAGCTCATAATCTCCCGGAGCTCCGCAATATCGAAGGGGGCCAGACGTGCGCCACAGCTAATCAAGATACTTTTCGCTGTCTTGCCGCTGGAAAGGCGGTACTTGGCATATTGGCGCACCGCGAAGCATTGGGGCTTGCGCTTGGCGAGGCCGTCAAACATATAATCAACGGCATTTTTGAAACTTTCATCATCCTCCCTTACTTCCATGCTGTTAATCATTTCGACTAACGTGTTCATGTTCCGTTCTTCCTCCGGCCCTTCAAAGACGATATAGGCCACAAGGGCGCAGTACAAAAGCGTCTCGGCCTTCGTCCAGAACTCGTCCCCCTCTTTCCCCTGTCCCTTTGTGTTGGTTATCAGGGCGTTGACGAATTTCAGCACGTCGCTCTCTGTCTTGATGTAGGCCATCGGGTTATAGTGCATACTCTTTCGGAAGTCCACCGAATTGAATACCTTGATTTTATAGCCCTTCCTCTTTTGCAGGAAATGGCCCACTTGGGAGAGGACGCCGCCTTTTGGATCTACGCACACATACGAGGAATGAGCTTGAAGGAGCTGTGGGGTCAGCCAGAACCGGGTCTTTCCCGAGCCGGACGAACCGATAATACAGCAGTTGAGATTTCGGGCGTTGGCCGGGATTTTTGGCCGTGTGTTCATTGTGAGAAATTCCGTCCCGGTCAGTATCACGTTGTTTTCAAACTTCGGGTCTACGAATGGGGCTATGTCTTTGGCCGTTCCCCAACGGGCCGAGCCGTATTCCACGTCCTTCCTGAATTTCTTTGCGTTCTTCACTTTGTTATAGACCATCAGCCGGAGCACCACGGCCCCCACAAGGCCCACCAGCAAATCGAAGCCAGCGAGGCCCGGCGTGATTGTCCCGAAAGCCGGGCCTATGGTTTTCATCATACCTATGAGCTTCGCGCCGAAGTCCGCACCTTCCGCGAGGCGGTAGGCCGTCCCCACCTTGCAGAAGAACCAGAAAATAAACAGGTACGGGAGATTGGGAACCACATATTTTTTGATTTTGGTGTTCACCGTTCCTGCACCGCCTCTCTGGTCTTTTCCCGTTCCTTCTGCCGGGGCTTGACGTGGCCCATAGCCTGCCGGAGCCCGCGCCGGATAGATGGCTTGTCGTTCTGGCGGGCCATCACCCGCTTGGTATACTCGGAAAATGCCGCCGTGATGGCGTCGGCCTGTCCCGCCTTGAAAAACAGGAGATAGTCCTTCGGGCCTACCTTGTGGAACGCATAGTCTACATTAAATTTCCGGGCCACCCGGTCAAACAGGCGGGCGTCCCCCTTTAGCTGGATACTGTTGGACTGTCCGGCGTGGCCCATGAGCTGTTTCACGGTCTGCCGCCCGTGGGGCGTGAGTGCGTCCCGGTTGTGTTTCTGCACTCCGGCCAGAAACTTCTGGCACGCCATGAACAGCACCCGGCCCGTCAGCTTCGCCGCATGTATGGATATAGCCACAGTCTTTCTTGATACTTCTTCTTCCATTGATTACTTCCTTTCCGTCCGGGAGCCGCGGGTTAAAGCTGGAGGCCCCCGGGGATATGGGAAACCTCGGGCCAACTTGGCCCGAGGTCTACCGCCCGTCATGTGCCGCCGTCGGAGCTGTCTTTTCCTTCTTCGGCGGGTTTGCTGTCTTGTGCTCCTGCATGGTTTTCAAGATAGAAGGCTGTCTTTCGGCGGCACGTTCCAGCCGTTCAAGACTGGCAACCGCCTTATCCAGACTGTTCCGGGCCGCAAGGAAACAGGCCCGTTCCGCCCGATAGGGGGCCTGTACCGTCTTTGCCAGCTTGCCGGGGGCCTTCGCCTCCTGTACGGCCTCCTTCCCCATCAGGGCCCGGCCTATGTTTTTCACATGCCGCCCGGCTTCGTGGTACTCGGCGCTTACGGCCTCTATACTGGAAATGGCCTTCTCGTCCGCCTGTATGCCTTCGTTGATGTTGTTCCGCATGGCTGTCAGCCCCGGCTTGATATGGAAGAACCGGGCGGCGTGATCCAGCGCGGAAATTCCGCGTTCCTTCACAGCGGCCAGCGTATTTTTACAGCCCTCAATGATACCGGCTTTCAGCTCTGCGAGACTGTCACGCAGGGCAAGAATACGGTCTTGCAGGACAACGATTGATTTTTGCAGGGCTGATTTTAACGGGGAGTTCTTCATTTTCTCCAAATCCTGCCGCATGGCTTTTAGCTCGTCAACCGCACTGGCAAGCTGTTTTTCCATTTCGGAAACATGCCCGATAGCCTCTAACAGTTCTTTTCCTGCCGGGGATTGGTTTTCTTTCAGCAGGGCCAGCAGTTCTTTTACATACTCATTTTCAGCTATCGGCGTTTCCACGGCGGGCGCTTTCTTTTTGGCAATATTCACACCTCCTTTCGTCCGGCCAGCAAAAAACCTCGGGTCAAGTTGGCCCGAGGTCTACCGTTCCTCATGGGTCGCGGCCTTTGCTGTTTTGCCATGTTCCGGGGGCGGGGCCTCCCGGAATTGTTTCAATGCTTCGAGAATGGAGTGGCGGGGTTCATCGGGATAGGAAAATATCTGGTATTCCTCTGGAACCTCCCCGTCATAGTGTTCCATGAAGGGACTCCCGTTGTTCTCGATATAGCCGCCCCCCGCAAAATCGCTTGTCGTATTTAAAAACATATCCCTTCCGTATGCCTCATAGTCAAAATAGTCTTTGATATGTTCTGGCACGTCAAGGGCTCCGCACTCGTCAATGAGATACCGCCCCAATTCTTCCTCATTCTGTACCTCTGGGTAAAATTCGTAGCAGTCAAGGTTTTGGGTCAGGTTGATTAAATCCTTAACGCTCCCGGTATATTCTCCGAGCGAGAGGGCGGCTTCATATTTTGCCTTCTGGCCGTTGTCCAGTCCGTCCAGTAGGGAGGCAAGATAATTCAGTTCGTCAATACTTTCGCCTTCTCCCAAATGGTTCCGCAGCCCGGCAACATTAGTTTCATAATCGGCAATAAAGACTTCCTCATACCGTATACCGTCCACGCCAATCTTGGAAAGTACGGCCTGTACTTCCTCTGTTGAGGCAGGAAATCTCAACGGTTCCACCGCGAGAATCCCCTCATTGTATTTGCCGAGATTGCCAATATAGGCGCTAATCATCGCACCGAGCCTCCCGGCCCTTGCCTTTCACGGTCAGTATGCCATCCAGGGTGGTTGCTGTGATGTTGAGCCGCCCGGCAACGGCAATATCGTTCTTCACATCTTCTGTCATACCGTTGCCGCACACCACCAGAACATGAGCCCGGCGGAGCATATCGCGGGACATGTCAATCCCGCTTTTGTGTTCCTCGGGAATATCGTCATTCAGGAACAAATGCAGGTAGAGCAGAGGGCAGACCGGGGAAAATCCGGCCTCATAGACCGCCCTGCAATACTGCGCCGCCTGTTCCGTATCGGCCTTGTGTTCGCCTGTCCACGCGGCGGTGATGTATGCTAAAGGTCGTTTCATGGGGTTCCTCCTTCCTGTTTGCGCTTAATAGATAGCCCATCCCCTCCGCCCCTTCCCGTGGGAAGGGGAACGGCTCAAAGGAATATATATCCCCGTCGCTTGACTACTACAAGCACAACCGGGAAAGGCTGTCAAGGGCTTCGCCGCCGCAGGCGGTGGCGCGGGCGCCACCCTTGACTGCCTTCCCCGGTTGCGCTATACAAACCACGGCGACGGGGAATATTATATCCTTCGAGCTTCGGGGCGCGGGGCAGAGCCCCGCTTTAGGCGCGAACCTCGGGCCAACTTGGCCCGAAGCCTCTTATTTCTCCGGCGCGGCCTCTTTCTCGGGCTTCGCCTGTTCCTTCTGCTTGCCCTTCCAGTCGTCCAGGAGCTTGATAATCTGGTCTTTCATTTCCTGCGGGGTCTTTTCCTTGCCGAAATACTTCTCCAATTCCATTCCACTGATAATCACTTTGTCTACCTCCTTCTTTTCTTCAAGCATGATACCGTCGATCACATCACCGTTGAGCATATTTTCCTGGTCGAGTTTCCGCATACGCTGGGCCTGGGAGAGCGAAGGGGCCGACTGCTGCGCGTCAATGGCAACGGCAATATACCTCTGATTTTTGGGTTTAATATAGGAAAGCTCCACAGCGGGGGTAAAGGCAATTTTGAGCGGCTTGCCTCCACTCCCGACTGTTTTGCCGTCAACCATATCCTGCAACGTGGGAATGAGCCTCGTCAGGGCGATATGCCGCTGAACCTGTTTCACACTCATTCCGTTGCGCTCTGCGATGACCTCATTGGAACGCTTATCTACGTCTGTTGAGAAGTTCTGTCCCTCCAGCGCCTCCCGCGCTCCCTGATGTTTGATAGCCTCCAACTGCATTTTCAGGGCTTTGGCTAATTCCATTGTGGAAACTTCCCGGTTGTTGACGTTATCCTCGACCATCTGCTGAATGGCCTGCTCGTCAGTCAGGGCGCGAATGATACACGGTGTATAGGGAATACCGGCCTCAATACTGCCCGCGTCGCGGCGGTGGCCGGAAATGATTTCATAGCCGCCCTTATCATCAGGCCGGACAATGGCGGGTTGTGTCACGCCCTGCGCCCGGATACTCGAAACAAACGCCATGAACTTAGCGTTCTTCTCGACGCTGAACGGGTGGTTTTTGAAAGCATGGAGCTGTTCATGGGGGATTCTTACAGTCTGTTCCACTTCCGGGATAACAAAGGGCTCCATGGGTTTGTCAGTCTTGGGAATCCCGTATTTCTTCCGAAGCTCCTGTTCCAGCTTGGCCTTCTGTTCTTTCCGGCTGGGGCCGTCCGCCGACGGAGCTGCCTTTTCTGCCTTCTGCTTGGTCGGGGGCATTTTTTCAGCTTTGGGCTTTTCGGTTTTCTTGGGGGCCTTGTCCTTCGGGGAACGTACCGCCTGTTTCGTCTGTTTCTTTTCTTTCGGTTTATCCGCGTCTGTTCGTTCAGGCTTTGACTTATCGGTAGTTGATCCCTGTTCCTGTTCAGCCTTTGCCGCCTTTTCCTTCTCGGCCACAATTTTATCAATCATAGCGCCGGAAATATCAATGACGTTTCCGGGGCGGCTCTTGTCAGCCGGGGCAGGGGTGTCCGCTTTCTCGGCCTCCTGCACCGGGGCTGAAGTTTTAACCTCCTGCGCCGGAGGCTCCTCCTTCCGTGGAGCCGGATTTCCGGAAACGGCGGGGCCGCTCTGTTCCTCCGGCTTCAAATCTTTTTTATCCTCTGCCATTCGTTTACCTCCTTCATTTTGGCATGAAAAAAGGGCCTAACTTTTATAGTCAGGCCCACGGGGAGCTTCGGGCCATGTTGGCCCGAAGCAAGGGGAATAGTCCTCCTTTCCGCTTCACAACGGAAAACGCCGCCCGTAGTCTCTACTTGGGCGGCGCTTGTCCGGTAAAGTGATAAGCTCGTATTTTATTGAAATAGTGTGTATATAGCCGTTTTCTTATTATGATTGGTCCGGTGGGGCCCGTAGCCCCGGTGGCTCCGGTGGCTCCAGTGGGACCTACAGCCCCGGCAGGGCCAACTGCCCCGGTTGCTCCGGTGGGACCAATGGGACCCTGAGCACCAGTGGGACCTGTCGTACCGGTGGGACCTGCGGCGCCCGTCGGGCCGGTCGGGCCGTCCGCACCTGTGGGGCCCGTGGGGCCAGTGACCCCGACAGGCCCTTCTGCGGGGCCCGTCGCGCCCGTCGCGCCGGTAGCCCCGGTGGGACCGGGCAGGATGGGGGCGCTCATGGCCGAGGCCAATTTGCCGGTTAGCAGCATCTGCTGCTCCATCACGCTGGACAGCGTCTCCTGCACGCTTTGATTGACCTGCATTACCTCATCCAAAGCCGCAGCCGCTTCAAGGCCTGGCAGAGTACCCAGAACGTATTGCAGCTTTTCACCCTCGGCGTTGAGGATGTGGCTCAGGCTGAGCTCCTCAGCAGCAATGGAGGAAATGATCTCATTGATGCTGCCCTCTCTGCTCAGAGGAGGCTCGATTGGGGGAAAGGTTGGCAGTGACATGAGACATCCCTCCTCAGCTTAGACGGGTAATGGAAAGGGCCGCGCCGGCGGAGCCCGGCAGCAGGGTGGCCACGGAGGCGATGCCAAACATTTGCAGGGAAACGGTGTCCCCGGCGTTTAGGTTCAGCAGGATCTCGTTGGAGAAGTGGCTCAGAGACACCGCAGGGGCCACGGTGGAGGCCGTATTGGCCGCGCCATTGATAAGAAGGCGGGTACCGCTGGCCAAGGACGCGGTGGTGTTTACATTGTAAGAAATCTGGTAGCGCCCGGCGTTGGTTACCGTAAACACCGTGTTGGCCCCGTTGACCGTGATGTCCGGGGAGAGCAACTGGCCGTCCGGAAGGGGAACCAGGGTGCCCCCTACAAGGACGGTCAGCGCCGTGCCGCTGGTGTTGGCTGCAAAGGCGGAGGTGGCGGTGATGTTGGGACCGGTGGGGCCGGTTGCACCAGTCGCGCCCGTCGCGCCGGTAATACCTGTTGCGCCGGTGGCCCCAGTGGCCCCGGTAGCCCCCGTAACACCTGTAGGGCCGGTGGCTCCCGTAACGCCGGCAGGTCCGGTCGCGCCGGTGGCCCCGGTGGCTCCCGTGGCCCCGGTGGCTCCAGTAGCCCCGGCAGCTCCAGCCGCGCCGGTGGCCCCGGTCGCGCCAGTAGGCCCAGTGGGCCCAACCGCACCAGTCGCCCCAACCGCACCGGCAGCGCCAACAGCTCCGGTGGGGCCGGTTGCACCGGTTGCGCCGGTGGCCCCGGTCGCGCCGGTGGCCCCGGTCGCGCCAGTAGGCCCTCCGGCAGGCCCGGTAGCTCCGGTTGGCCCGGTGGCGCCGGTTGGACCCTGCATGGGGGAGGCTGTCAAAGCGCCCTGCATCTTTGCTTTCAGAAAGAGCTGGTTCTGCGCCGCGGTTTCCAGCATACTGCGGACGCTCTCATTGGCGGCCAGCACGTCGCTGACTGTGGCGGGAGGGCCGCTGAGACCGGGCAGGGTTCCCAGAATATATTGCAGTTTCTCTCCTTCAGCGTTGAGAATATGGCTCAGGCCGAGTTCTTCCATCGCAATAGAAGAGAGAATTTGATTAACTGCGTCTTCCCGTTCAATGGGGGGATTCACTACGGGAAAGCTAGGCAGAGACATTATCGGGAATCTCCTTTCAAATTGAGAGGTACATACTAATATGCACCGGTGCGCTGGCGGGAGCGAGGCACTCCAAAACGTCGCGCTGGGACATTCTATGTATCTTCCAGCCAACAGGTTCCCGGTGGAACAAAACTGCCCCGGATGTCATAGGGTAAGACGGCGGCATGGATACCCTGCTGCACATCTTGGACCCGGCCCCGCCGGGACGAACTATGGAGTTTTAATATGTCTATGCCCTCCTTTCCACCCAACGGGGCGGATATGACCCAAGAGGAAGCTCTGACCATGATTATCGCGTCCATTGCCATGGAAGAGCTTGCCCTGAGTCATATTCTCAACGCTGAGGGTGAGAAACTACAATATATCCTGGGGACTCTGCCCGGCACAAGCCCCTGTGCCTGTCCCCATGACGTGCTGGCCGTCAACAAAAGCGTCACCGCCCTTGTTGAGGCAGTGACGCAAAACCAGATGCTGTTGAAAAACAAGCTGGCTCAGGTGCTAGAGTTTTGCCCGCTTCCATCGCCCCCGCCGCCAGCTTGTAAGCCGGAGCCGGGACCTACGCCCTGTCCTTCTCCTTGCCGGCCAGATCCCTGTGTGTCCCAGTGTCCGGTGTCCTGCTCCCCACCCCATCTAGTGTCTCATCAGGTACTGTCCTGTGAAAAAAGCGCTGTTCAATTAATAGGACTGCGGGAGAGAATGCTGTGGAATCCGGACTGTCGCCTGTGCTGGAGACAGCGAAGCCGTTCAGGAAAAGATATCTGTTTGGACGAACGTACCCCTGCTCAGATTCAGCTTGATCCAGGGAAAACCTACGCAGTCCAATACGCACTGAATGTCTGCGCCACATCACCGGAAGAGGGGACAATTCTCCTCAGACAGTCGCCCTGTGGTGCGTTTACAGATGCGCTGCCTCTGCATTTTTCCATAGGACACCCGGCACACGGTCAGCAGACATTGCACTATGTCTCTGTAATGCACCCCTGTATAAACAATGGATACAGCGTGAAGTTGTCCCTGATGCTTGACGCCAAAGCGCCTCTGTATGTGGAGCAGGCAGTGATGGATGTGGTAGAGCTTTGATGACATGATTGAGCATTTTAATAGCATGTAACGGCTCTGCCGGGCACAAGAGAATCCAGTACAAAGGAGATAAAACGAATTTTGCTGCCGGACAAAGAATGGCTGGAAAGCCAGATAAAAGCAGGTGTTATATTATGAGCGGAACCTCATTACAACCTCCGGCTTCACCTTGGATCGAGAACGACAGAATATACCTTACGGTAAAAATGACCATACAGCGTCCATCCTTATTGACCGCAATCGCTGTCAGAATGACCGCATTAGTTTGCTGATAGTAGCCGGAGAACCCACGTGGTCTCAGTTATATCCTACACACGCCGGATGGATACGCCGGCTAGATACATCTCGATCAGGGTTTCTTCACACTGCTCTCCCGGCAGCGACAGCTCACAATGGCAACCGTTTTAAAGGAAATCCCCTTGAGCTTGGGCACCTTGAGGGCGACTTCACCGGAAGTGGTAATGAGGCTACGGCTACAGTGGCCGCTGCGGTAGCCTTAGCGCTGTTCATTGCGCTCGTAGCGAGAGCTTCTCCGCCTTCGACTTCCAATAACTCGTTGAGGGGAAACCTCCACGCTACCTCGCACCAATTCCTTGTAGGACTCTTAATTACTCCCTCATTTAGTTGTAAAATTTTTGAAACATGGTTTACAGACTTCTTTTGGGATGCTGTGTCGCAATTTCATTCTACGAGAGGCCTGCAACCCTTGTCTCATCTGATCCCTTTTTCAATGTGTGCATTTGGCTCATCTTTTCTGCGAAACTTATTTTACCTTATCCACCGCCAAGGAATGGTGAACAGATGAAGCAAAAGCACTATAAAGGACAGAACTACAGGGAATGAAAAAGCCGCCTGTTACCTCCGGGTATCGTGAAATCAACAGGCCGCTTGATTTTGTGTGCCTTGGTCAAATGAGGAGAGGGTTGAAACGCTCTGTCCCTCCAGAACTGGATTTCGTATCTTCCCAAACCATACTTTTTGTGTTGACTTCTTCTGAAACTATCCGAAATAGCAGAAACACCGCACTTCTATACAGTGTTTTTGCTTATATATCTTGGAAGAGACGGTTAAAACCAATATTTATGAGTACCTGTTTCTTCCTCAGTCGAGACAGCATTACCCCTCAGAAGTGGATTTCAAGCGCGGCTTGGCCTCCTGCATCGAGGTTTATAATACATAGTGAATCTTATCGCACATTGCAAAACTGTACGCCATGTCGGGTGGAAGATGTATTCATGAGCAACACATCTCGATGACACTTTAAGAGTTCGAATCTCGTCGTATACACGTTTTACACTTTGATTTTACGCTGTTTGTATTTGATTGGTGACACAAAATGTTTCGCATAAAAAGGTCAAACCTCTTGCAGTCTAAGGAGTTCTGGAATGAAATGCCCCTACCTCCTCTGAACAAATGTCAGTCATTTGTTCAGAGGAGGTAGGGGCATTCAGTATGGTGCAGTTGAGCAATCCAAATCCGAACCTGTTTTCTGATCGGCCAATGCGGTTTTGAGGTCATCAAACGTAATGGTCGTTGTCCCTTCCTTGTAGTTGAAGGTTATCACCATTTTGTCATCGTACAGGAAAATGGCATTGATAAGAGTGTCAATCAGCATCTTACGATGGGACTTTTGCCGTACATCTAGCTTGCGGAAGCGGTGGAGCCAGAAGGTCATAAACTCGGCGCTCACCTTGGGCTTCGCCAGCTTCTCGCAGGCTATCTTGGTTTCCAGTTCCTCTTTCGTGGCTTCCAGTTCTTCCAGACGGCCTTTCGTGGACTTGGTTAAAATCCCCTGCTGGATGGCGTTCAAGAGGTTTTGAATGGCCGTGTCCGTTTCCCGTAATTGCTGTTCATAGAGCGGCAGATTGACATTCTCTCTGTCCCGCAAGTCCATCAGCATGGACACAATGGCCTCTATCACCTCATCGTCCATCACCATTCTCATGGTTTCGCTGACCACCAAATCCTCGATCCACTCTTTACGGACAGATTTTTTATGGCACTCGGTGCGCTTCTTTTTCACCGACACGCACTTGTAGTAGTGGTGGACATTCCCCGTGTGACTGGTGCCGCTCTCGCCGCAGAGGTAGGCCCCACAGTAGCCGCAGAACAGTTTGGTCGTTAGTAAGTAATCGTCCTCGGCCTTGTGGCGGGCCGGGGCCTTTTTGTTCTTCGCCAGCTTTTCCTGTACCCGGTCAAAGAGGTCTTGGGAGACGATGGCGGGAATGCCGTCCGGCACCACAATGTCCCGGTAGGTGTATTCCCCGATATAGCGGCGGTTGTTCAAAAGGTGCTGTATGCTGTTGTAGGTCATCTTCTGGCCCCGTGTGTTCTTCACGCCTTGCTCGTTGAGCCAGTCCCGTATCTGCGTCATGGTGGCCCCCTCGTCATACCGCTGGAACGCCTCCCGGACAAAGGGAGCGGTGAGCGGGTCAAGCTGGAAGCACTGGTCATCGTCAATCAGATAGCCGATAGGACGGGTGCCACCGTTATATTTACATTTCAAGACGTTCTCCGTCATGCCCCGGACAACCTTTTCGGACAGGTCAGCGGAGTAGTATTCGGCATAACCCTCCAGCACGCTTTCTAGAATGATCCCCTCGGCCCCGTCGGAAATGACCTCGGTGGCAGACACCATCTTAACCCCGTTCTTTTTCAGAGCGGCCTTGTAGCGGGCGCTGTCATAGCGGTTGCGGGCAAACCTGTCCAGCTTCCAGACGATAATCATATCAAACAGGCGCTTGCCACTGTCCTTAATCATGTTCTGAAATTCCGGGCGGTTGTCGGTTTTAGCGGAAAAGGCTCGATCTATGTAGTGGCGCAGGATGGTGATATTGTTCTTTTCAGCAAAGACGGTACACTCCCGGATTTGGCCTTCAATGCTTTCTTCCCGCTGATTATCGGAGGAATAACGGGCATAAATAACTGCTTTCATTTTCTTTAACCTCCTTGTTTCTACGCATTTTAAAGTCGTTCTGGGGATAACGCAAGGAATGATATTACCGCGGCATAGACACACTGCTCAAAGCCGCATGGCACAACACCTTTTGCAACCTAAATGCGTAGATATGATATTGATTAGTGGGCGCAAGCAGCTTTCTGCTTGCACCCACTTGGTTACTGCATAGCAAAACCGGGGAATGACGTCAAGGGCGCGAAGCGTTCATCTTGACCCTTGTACGGCATTCCCCGGCTTTGCTATTTCTTCGTAATGGCCTGCATCAACTTACTTTGCAAACGGCCTTTCATATATGGGTCTATCTGCTTATGGGTCTGCCCGCTTTCGTCGACCATTGTCCGCAAACACAGCTTGTTGATATAAGCATCATAGTGCTGCAAAATCTGTTCCATAGCATCGGCCTCTCCTGCGCGGGCTGCCTCGATAACGGATAGAAGCTGTGTTTGCGGACAATGGTCGACGAAAGCGGGCAGACCCATAAGCAGATAGACCCATATAAGAATGGCTGTACGCACAGGAAGTTGGTGCAGAGACAGGTACTGTCCGAGAGTGAAGCAGGGCGCGCGGGGGAGGCC
>PVMO01011500.1_pt1 | contig 18510 bp, 14 predicted proteins | sample 1853421 | NCBI WGS metagenome assembly PVMO01 (sample SAMN08533511, study PRJNA380276) | Human gut metagenome, whole genome shotgun sequencing project.
TCCGCGGAGGTGGTAATTACTGCCTGGATATGTTTCCGTATCCATCAGGAAATGGTCTTCATGTAGGACATTGGAGAGGATATGTAATCTCTGATGTATGGAGCCGTTATAAATTACAGCAGGGATACTACATCGTTCATCCAATGGGATGGGATGCATTCGGTCTTCCGGCTGAGAACTATGCGATCAAGATGGGCGTTCACCCGGCGAAATCCACAGAGGCGAATATTACGAACATCAAGAGACAGATCAATGATATCGCAGCACTGTATGACTGGGATATGGAAGTGAATACAACAGATCCTGAGTTCTACAAGTGGACACAGTGGATCTTCGTTAAGATGTTTAAGGAAGGTCTTGCTTACGAGAAAGAATTTCCGATCAACTGGTGTCCGTCTTGTAAGACAGGTCTTGCAAACGAAGAGGTTGTGAATGGTAAATGTGAGCGTTGTGGTGCAGAGGTTACAAAGAAGAACCTTCGTCAGTGGATGCTTCGTATCACAAAATATGCAGACCGTCTGTTGAATGACCTTGATAAGCTTGACTGGCCGGAGAAAGTTAAGAAGATGCAGGCTGACTGGATCGGAAAATCTTACGGTGCAGAAGTTGACTTCCCGGTAGAAGGAAGAGATGAGAAGATCACTGTTTATACAACAAGACCGGATACACTCCACGGAGCTACATTTATGGTACTTGCTCCTGAGCACGAACTGGCAGCATCTCTCGCAACAGATGAGACAAGAGAAGCAGTAGAGAAATACATTTATGATGCATCTATGAAGTCCAATGTTGACCGTATGCAGGACAAAGAGAAGACAGGAGTTTTCACAGGAAGCTATGCGATCAACCCACTGAATGGAGCAAAGACACCGATCTGGCTGTCTGATTATGTACTGGCTGACTACGGTACAGGAGCAATCATGTGTGTACCTGCACATGACGACCGTGACTTCGAGTTCGCAACAAAATTCAATATTCCGATCATTCAGGTTATCGCAAAAGACGGAGAAGAGATCGAGAATATGACAGAGGCATATACAGATGCAGTCGGAACAATGATCAACTCCGGTGAGTGGAACGGTATGGAGTCTTCTGTGCTTAAGAAAGAAGCTCCGCATATGATCGAAGAGATGGGAATCGGACGCGCAACAGTAAACTACAAGCTGCGTGACTGGGTATTCTCCCGTCAGCGTTACTGGGGAGAGCCAATCCCGATCATTCACTGTCCGAAGTGTGGAAATGTTCCGGTACCGGAAGAAGAACTTCCGCTTCGTCTGCCAGAGGTAGATTCCTACGAGCCAACAGGAACAGGTGAGTCACCACTTGCTGCAATCGATGAGTGGGTAAACTGCAAGTGTCCGGTTTGTGGAAGTGATTCCAAGAGAGAGACAAACACAATGCCACAGTGGGCAGGATCCTCCTGGTATTTCCTGCGTTATGTAGATAACCACAATTCAGAAGCACTTGTTTCCAAAGAAAAAGCAGACGAGATGCTTCCGGTAGATATGTACATCGGTGGTGTAGAACATGCTGTACTTCACCTTCTGTACTCCAGATTCTATACAAAATTCCTGTGCGATATCGGGGCAATCGACTTTGATGAGCCATTCCACAAACTGTTCAATCAGGGTATGATCACAGGTAAAAACGGAATTAAGATGAGTAAGTCCAAAGGAAATGTTGTATCACCGGATGACCTCGTACGTGATTACGGATGTGACTCCCTGAGAATGTATGAGCTCTTCGTAGGACCACCGGAGCTGGATGCAGAGTGGGATGACCGTGGAATCGACGGTGTAAACCGTTTCCTGAAACGTCTCTGGAACATCCTTATGGATAGCAAAGAGAAGGATATTCAGCCTACAAAAGAGATGATCAAACTTCGTCACAGAATGGTATATGACATCACAACAAGACTTGAAAGCTTCAGCCTGAATACAGTTATTTCCGGATTCATGGAGTACAATAATAAGTTCATGGAAATTGCAAAGAAAGAGGGCGGAATCGACAAAGAGACACTCGAGACAATAGCAGTACTTCTTTCTCCATTCGCACCACACTTTGCAGAAGAGATGTGGGAGCAGCTTGGACATGAAGAGACAATCTTCAATGCAGGATGGCCGAAATATGACGAGAACGAGATGAAAGATGATGAGATCAAGATTCCGGTTCAGATCAACGGTAAGACAAAAGCTGTAATCGAGATCCCGGCTGACATCTCCAAAGATGATGCAATCGCGGCAGGTAAAGAGGCAATCGCTGATAAGCTGACAGGAAATGTGATCAAGGAGATTTATGTTCCGAAGAAGATTATTAACATTGTAATGAAATAATTGAGAAGAAATTCTTAAAATAAAGTGCTTGGAAAGATTTCAAGAATTATGAGAAATGACGCAGATGGTAGAGATATTGTCTGCGTTATTTTTGATGTTTAACTTTATGATTTCATAGTTTCTAAGAGGAGAGAAATATAGTAAGGTTAAAGATTTCCAGCGCCCTTGTAATGATACGTAAAAATACGTTGACACACGTATTTTTACGTAGTATTATTACTTAAACAGGCAGGGCTTAGATAGTCCTGTCGCTTGAAAGAGAGGTTATTTGATGAAGAATAGATTATTTTATCCAGCTGTTTTTCATAAAGCAGAAGAAGGCGGTTTCTGGGTTAGCTTTCCAGATTTTCCTGAATGCATGACACAGGGCGATAGCATGGATGAAGCATATGAAATGGCGATAGATGCATTAGGTTTGTCATTGTCCAGTATAGAAGATGAAGGAACTGATATCCCAAAAGCATCAGAATTTGAAACGGTGGATCCTGAAGATGGGATTTTGGTAATTATAGAATTTGATATGGCAGAGTATCGGAGAAAGCACAGATCAAAGGCTGTAAAAAAGACGCTCAGTATTCCGGAATGGTTAAATGAAGCGGCTATTCGAGAGAATCTTAATTTCTCTCAGATTCTTCAAGAAGCGCTTATGATGAAATTAGGAGTAAATGGAAGACAGCGGTAATATGTCTAAAAATTGTTCCTAATCCCTTTGTGTATTATCAAATCCTTGGATGTTCCACAAGATCAAATGCAGAGTTATGAATCAGATAATCATAAGCAGCTGCAATCTCTTCCGGGGTATATGTGATATCATGCATGATCGCATATTTTACAGAATCTGCGAGCCCAAAGGTATAAAATCGCGCAATTGTCTCGCGACTGAGTATCTGGAGCTTCGCAGGTGATTTCAATGGATATTTGTTTAATAATCTAAGCAATGTATCATAAATAAATTGGAACATCAGATGATCGAAGGAGTTAGGACCTTCAATCAAATAAAGTTTCTTATAAAATTCTTTGTCTTTAGAAAGACAGGTGAAAAGAAGACGGAGAAGATCGTCTTCCATGTCATTTTCAATCAGTACCCGGATTTTATCTTTGATTTCTTTTTCGAGGATATATTCGAGAATTTCATACTTGTCCTGAAAATGTTTATAAAAAGTCGGACGGATTACATCAGCTCCTTCGGTGATCATCTTAACTGTAATCTTTTCAAAAGGCATCTTCATAATAAGTTCTTTGAAAGAGAGTGCTAGCAAATCTTTTGTCAGTTCTTTTTTCACTTCTGTCATTTGTTCAAATCCTTTCTACAATGGAAATATTATACCATAAAAAAGAGAATGTGATTAAAAAAGTTTCTAAGACTGATAGTTCTTTAACATGACTTTTCAAGAACATAGTGTTGAAATTTCTTGATATTTCGGCTACATTTCACATGATTTGTAGCCAAAAAAGAACAACAAAAAGAAAATGTTCAAACCACAGCACATTCAAAAAAATCTGAATCTTACATGAAAAAAAGGAAAATGCTAAAGTATGGAATAATAGCTTATACTTAAGAAAGGTTCCTTGAAAAGTAAGGAAAAGGTGAAAAAAATGGCAGGATTAAAATTTCAGGCAGAAAGAGCAGCATTTGGTTTGGCAGCAGATAAAGTACTTAAATATATGAACAAGACAGATGATAGAACGAAAGCACTTCTTAAGCTTGTAGATCTTACAGAAAATTTTGCAAAAGATCGTTTCCAGCCAGGGTCTTATGAAGCTGCAAGAAAGATGATTCAGGATCCGGACAACAAATGGGTTCAGTATCTGAACGGACTTTTTGATGAAGTAGATCCGCATGTCCTTAAGACAACAGCATTAAATCTTGGATTTGACGCAATGCTTTATGGAACAAAGTTAATGCACGAGTCACGTGAAAAATATCAGTGTAGCATTCCATGGCTGATCCTGATGGACCCAACCAGCGCATGTAATCTGAAATGTACCGGATGCTGGGCAGCAGAGTACGGACATCTTTTGAATCTTTCTTTTGAAGATATGGATCGTGTGATCACACAGGGAAAAGAACTTGGAATTTATCTTTATATGCTGACAGGCGGAGAGCCTCTCGTGAGAAAGAAAGATGTCATCCGCTTGTGTGAGAAACACAACGACTGTGTATTCCATGCATTTACAAACGGAACACTTGTAGATGATGAGTTCTGCCAGGAGATGCAGCGTGTAGGCAATCTGTCCTTGTCCATCAGTCTGGAAGGATATGAGGAAGTCAACGACGGCCGCCGTGGAAAAGGCGTTTATCAGAAAGTTATGCATGCAATGGATCTTTTGAAAACATACGGCTTGATTTTCGGAACATCAATCTGCTATACACGCGCTAACATTGAAACTGTAACATCCGACAAATTCCTTGATATGATCATTGAAAAAGGATGTCGCTATGCATGGTATTTCCACTATATGCCGGTTGGAAATGATGCAGCACTGGATCTGCTTCCAACAAAAGAGCAGAGAGAATACATGTATCACCGCATCCGTGAAATCCGTGGATTGACAGGCGGAAAACAGCTCTTTGCATTCGATTTCCAGAATGATGGGGAGTTTGTAGGAGGATGTATTGCCGGCGGAAGAAATTACTTCCATATTAATGCAAATGGAGATGCAGAGCCATGTGTATTTGTTCATTATTCAAGTGCAAATATTAAAGAAGTAAGCGTTCTTGATGCATTACGCCAGCCACTGTTTATGGCTTACCATAACAATCAGCCATTTAACAACAATCATCTGCGTCCGTGCCCAATGCTCGAAAACCCGGAAAAACTGCAGCAGATGGTACACGAAACCGGCGCAAAATCAACAGACCTCCAGTCCCCGGAAACTGTAGAACACCTTTGCGGAAAATGCGAACATTATGCCAAAGAATGGAAAACAAAAGCAGACGAACTTTGGGGAAAGAAATAATTTCGGAAACATAATCGTAGTCGATAACGTTTCTTTTTCACTTTACTTTTGATGCTCGTATTTGTTTTCTGGATTCACTCTGACTGGAACAGAAACTTTTACTTTGAAGTATGTGAGCAAGGACAGTCCTACTGTTGCTATGGGCACATGTAAGGCAGGAGCGTTCCGAATACACTTTGTTCAGTATGTTAATAAGAGCCAGAACAGGCACCACACACGGTAACTGTTCTGGCTCTTATGTTACATACTTTCAAAGGGATGAGGTAGAGCGGGCCGGTGCCTACGGTAATAGTAGTACTGTCCTTGCGTATCATTCTAAAGAAAGTATTTGATCTAATTGCCTGAATCCAAGTTCAACAAATCCACTTTACTTCTTCTGTGATTCTACTTCCTGCATTTTCATAGCACGAACTTTCAGAGGAAGTCCGAACAGGTTGATGAATCCGTCAGCGTCATGATGATCATACAGATCTCCTGTTGTGAAGCTTGCAAGGGATTCGCTGTACAGTGAGTATGGAGATGTCTCTCCGGCACGGATGATATTTCCTTTATAGAGACGGAATTTAACTTCTCCTGTTACATACTGCTGTGTAACATCAACAAATGCCTGGATTGCTTCACGAAGTGGTGTATACCATTTTCCTTCGTATACGATCTGAGCAAATTTATTTCCAAGATCTTTCTTAACTTCATATGTAGCACGGTCGAGAACGAGCTCTTCAAGCTGGTCATGTGCTTCCATAAGGATTGTTCCACCAGGAGTCTCGTAAACACCACGTGATTTCATTCCAACAACACGGTTCTCAACGATATCAACGATTCCGATTCCATGTTTTCCACCAAGACGATTCAGCTCTGTGATGATTTCAGAAACTTTCATCTCTTTTCCGTTTACGCTCTTTGGAACACCTGCTTCAAATGTCATTGTAACGTATTCATCTTTGTCTGGCGCTTTCTCTGGTGTTGTGCTCAGTACGAGAAGATCATCGTAGTTTGGCTCATTTGCCGGATTCTCAAGTTCAAGTCCTTCATGGCTGATGTGCCACAGGTTACGGTCACGGCTGTAGCTGTGCTTTGCGTCAAATGGAAGATCAATTCCATGAGCTTTACAGTAATCAATCTCATCTTCACGGGACTGCATTGTCCATACATCTGTCATACGCCATGGAGCGATGATCTTGATGTCCGGAGCAAGAGCTTTGATACCAAGCTCGAAACGGATCTGGTCATTTCCTTTTCCTGTTGCACCATGGCAGATAGCAACAGCGCCTTCTTTACGTGCAATCTCAACCAGTTTCTTAGCGATTGCCGGACGAGCCATAGAAGTTCCGAGAAGATATTTGTTCTCGTAAACAGCTCCGGCTTTTACACAAGGAACAATGAAGTCATCACAGAATTCATCAATGATATTTTCAATATATAATTTAGAAGCTCCGGAAAGTTTTGCTCTTTCATCCAGTCCGTCCAGTTCTTCTCCCTGTCCACAATCGATGCAACAGCAGATAACGTCATAGTTAAATGTTTCTTTCAGCCACGGGATAATTGCTGTAGTATCAAGACCACCTGAATATGCTAATACAACTTTTTCTTTACTCATTTTATTGCCTCCTAAATGTATTTTATAAATTTCTGTTTCCTCAGTTTCTTGAGTTCTAAAGTTTGCCGCTTTAATAAGCTAGAACCTACTATACACCACATTTTATAATTATGCAAGTATTATTTTAAAAAAATGAATAAAATGCATAAAATTACATATAATGCACAAAAAATGAATAAAACAAAGAAAAAATGAGTGAAAATATGCAAGATGTGACGGAGAAGATGTGAAACTGGAAAAACAAAAAAAGTTAGGTACTGTTATTTTAAATTGTGATATATTTGACAAATATGTTAAAAATATATCGTAAAAAGCTGTTGATTTTAGTAAATATGTCTGATAATATAAAGATATCAAGGAAAATGACCTAAAAAATATTTAGATAGTCAGACGAAAACGGATCACAACCTATCTGCTTTGTATAAAAGGCGGAGGGTATGTGAGCAAGAAAGAGAGGAATAAAAATGGGATTTCTTACAGGAAAGACAGCAATTATTACGGGAGGAGGACGTGCAGTATTAAGTGATGGCAGCTGTGGATCCATCGGATACGGTATTGCAACAGCTTATGCCAAAGAAGGTGCGAATCTTGTTCTTACAGGAAGAAATGTAAAGAAGCTGGAAGACGCGAAAGAAGAGTTGGAACGCCTCTATGGAGTGAAAGTGCTTGCAGTACAGGCAGATGTCAATGCGGGAGCAGATAACAAGGCAGCAGTTGAGCACGTTGTAAAGCAGGCAGTTGAGGAATTCGGAAGAATTGATGTTCTTATTAATAATGCACAGGCTTCTGCATCAGGAGTAACTCTTGCAGATCATACAACAGAGCAGTTTGATCTTGCGATTTATTCAGGACTTTATGCAACATTTTATTATATGCAGGCATGTTATCCATATTTGAAGGAAACACAGGGATCCGTAATCAACTTTGCATCAGGAGCAGGCCTTTTCGGTAATTACGGACAGTGTGCGTATGCAGCAGCGAAGGAAGGTGTCAGAGGACTGACAAGAGTAGCAGCTACAGAATGGGGAGCAGACGGAATCAATGTGAATATTGTGTGCCCGCTTGCATGGACAGCACAGCTTGAAAACTTCCAGAAAGCATATCCGGATGCATTTAAGGCGAATGTAAAGATGCCGCCGGCGGGACATTACGGAGATGTAGAGAAAGAGATTGGAAGAGCGTGTGTACAGCTTGCATCACCGGATTTCAAATATATGAACGGCGAGACAATTACATTAGAAGGCGGAATGGGACTTAGACCTTAATCCTTCTTTGGAAAAGGAGAGCAATATTTTCTATATAGAAGACAGATAAATAGAAGAAAAGTAGATCGGCGATGATAGACGTAGGAATAGTTACGTTTATCATCGCCGTTTTATGTAGCAAAAAACTTTTTGAAAAAAATACTTGCATATTATACATGAAAGATGTATTATTATGCACATGAAAATGAATAACGTGTATTTTTATACATTCATTTTAAGAAAAGCTTTACATCCCGATTAAAGTGGTATATTATAAGGAGAAATGATTGCGGTAATACGTTACCGTGGTACAGCAAACAAGTAATTCCCGGGAGTATTTCGAGGGAATGAGAAAAGAAAGGACTTGAGAACGATGATTAAGGTCGGAATTATTGGAGCAACCGGTTATGCAGGCGGCGAGCTCGTAAGAATATTGATGGGACATAAAGATGCAGAGATTGTCTGGTACGGATCCAGAAGTTATGTAGATCAGAAATATGCAGATGTATATAGAAACATGTTTCAGATTGTAGATGCAAAATGCATGGATGACAACATGGATGAGCTTGCAGAGCAGGTAGATGTGATCTTTACGGCAACTCCACAAGGATTATGCGCATCTCTGATTAATGAAGAAATCCTTTCAAAGACAAAGATCATTGATCTTAGTGCAGATTTCCGTCTGAAAGATGTGAAGGTTTACGAAGAGTGGTATAAAATCGAACACAAAGCACCGCAGTATATTGATGAAGCTGTCTATGGATTGTGCGAGATCAACCGGGACAAAGTGAAGGATGCACGTATCGTGGCCAATCCGGGATGTTATACAACATGTTCTATCCTGACAGCATATCCGCTTGCAAAGGAAGGACTGATCGATATGAGCACTCTGATCATCGATGCGAAGTCTGGAACTTCAGGAGCAGGAAGAGGAGCAAAGCTTCCGAATCTTTACTGTGAAGTGAATGAAAATATCAAAGCATATGGAGTAGCTACACATCGCCATACACCGGAGATTGAAGAACAGCTCGGATATGCAGCAGGAGAGAAAGTTGTATTGGACTTTACACCGCATTTAGTTCCAATGAATCGTGGAATTCTTGCGACAGAGTATGCAAAGCTTACGAAAAAAGTTACATATGAAGAAGTAAAAGCAATTTATGATAAATATTATGCAGATGAGAAATTTGTTCGTGTTCTAGAGAAAGATCAGTGTCCGGAGACCAAATGGGTAGAAGGAAGCAACTATGTAGACATTGGATTTAAGATCGATGAGAGAACAGGACGGATCATTATGATGGGAGCTATTGATAACCTTGTAAAAGGTGCCGCAGGACAGGCGGTTCAGAATATGAATCTGCTGTTTGGTCTTCCGGAGAGTGAAGGACTTGAACTTGTTCCGATGTTCCCATAGGTTATATTGATAAAGGTGGTATGTATGATACGTGTAATGACAATAGAGGATTATGATGAAGTATATAAATTGTGGAAGAAGATCCGGGGATTCGGAATCCGCAGTATCGATGATTCGAAAGAAGGTGTCGAACGTTTTCTGCGGCGTAATCCGACAACGAGTTTTGTCGCAGTGAAAGAAGGAAAAATCGTCGGAAGTATTCTCTGTGGTCATGATGGAAGACAGGGAAGTCTCTATCATGTATGTGTGGATGAGGCATACCGAAGACATGGAATCGGAAAAGACATGGTCGTGCATAGCATGAAAGCTCTTCAGGAAGAGAAAATTAATAAAGTCTGCCTGATCGCATTTGCACAAAATAATGTAGGAAATGCATTTTGGAATACAATCGGATGGACGGAACGACTTGATGTGAATTATTATGATTTTATTTTAAATGAAGAAAATATTACAGCATTCAATGAACAATAAGCAGAAAGGAAGCAGATCATATGAAGATTATCGAAGGCGGAGTTACCGCAGCAAAAGGATTTGAAGCAGCAGCAACAGCAGCAGGAATCAAATACCAGGGCCGTACAGATATGGCGATCATTTACAGTGAGAAACCGTGTAAAGTTGCCGGAACATTTACAACGAATGTAGTAAAGGCAGCTCCGGTGAAGTGGGATAGACAGATTGTAGAGAGTAAGCAGAAATCACAGGCGGTTATTGTAAACTCCGGAATTGCAAATGCGTGTACCGGAGAGGAAGGTATGAAATACTGTGAAGAGACAGCAAAAGAGGCAGGAAAAGTTCTTGGAATCGATGAGAAAGGTGTTCTTGTAGGTTCTACGGGAGTCATCGGAATGCAGATTCCAATCGATAAGATCAAAGCCGGAATTACAGAACTTGCCAAGGGAAAGAAAGCTGATCTGGCAAGTGGAACAGAAGCTGCAAAAGCAATCATGACAACTGATACGAAGAAAAAAGAAGTTGCGGTTACATTTATGGCAGGAGATACAGAAGTAACGATCGGAGGAATGGCGAAAGGTTCCGGAATGATTCATCCGAATATGTGTACAATGCTTGCATTTATTACAACGGATGCAAAAATTTCCAAAAAAGCACTTCAGGCGGCAATGAGCAGTGATGTTGAGGATACCTATAACATGATCTCTGTTGACGGAGATACTTCAACAAATGATACAGCACTTCTTCTCGCGAATGGAATGGCCGGAAATGAGAAGATCAAAGAAGGCACACCGGAATTTGATGCATTCAAAGAGGCTCTTCATTATGTAAATGAGACACTTGCGAAGGCAATGGCGGGAGACGGAGAAGGTGCAACAGCACTTTTTGAAGTAAAGGTTGTCGGAGCACAGACAAAAGAGCAGGCAAAAGTTCTTGCAAAATCTGTTGTATGCTCGAATCTTACAAAGGCTGCAATCGCAGGACACGATGCAAACTGGGGAAGAATCCTTTGTGCAATGGGATATTCCGGAGCGCAGTTTGATCCGGAGCAGGTAGATCTTTTCTTCGAGAGTAGTGCAGGAAAGCTTCAGATCATTGCTAATGGAACAGCAACAGATTATAGCGAAGAAAAGGCAACAGAGATCCTTTCACAGGAAAAAGTGACAGCCATTGCCGACTTAAAAGCCGGAGATGCAGAAGCTACTGCGTGGGGCTGTGACCTGACACATGGATACATTGATATCAATGCGGATTACAGAAGTTGATTTATAGAGAAATTATTATTTCTTTAAAGACGCTGAAAAGATAAAAAAGGGAGACAGAAAAAATGACAAGCAATATGCAGAAATATCTGGATAAAGCGCAGGTGCTGATCGAGGCACTGCCTTATATCCAGCGCTTTAACCGTAAAATCATCGTAGTAAAATATGGCGGAAGTGCCATGGTGGATGAAAGTCTGAAACGCAGAGTAATCGAGGATGTTACACTTCTGAAACTGTGTGGATTCAAACCGATCATCGTACATGGCGGTGGTAAGGAAATCAGCAAGTGGGTTGGAAAAGTTGGAAAAGAAGCAGAGTTTATCAACGGACTTCGAGTGACAGATGCAGAGACAATGGAGATTGCTGAGATGGTTCTGGGACGCGTGAATAAGAGTCTTGTACAGCTTGTAGAGAGTCTTGGCGTGCGTGCGATCGGAATCAGTGGAAAGGATGGAAATCTACTCCAGGTTGAGAAGAAGCTTTCAGACGGACAGGATATCGGATTCGTAGGAGATGTCAAGAAAGTAAATGCAGAGATTTTGTATGACCTTCTGGAAAAAGATTTCCTTCCGATCATTTGCCCGGTTGGTATGGATGAGGAATACAATACTTATAATATCAATGCAGATGATGCAGCCTGTGCAATCGCCCGTGCCATGAAGGTTGAGAAGCTTGCGTTCCTGACAGATATTGAAGGTGTTTATAAAGATCCGAAAGATCCATCTACATTGATTTCTGAACTGGAGATCAAAGAAGCCAAGGAATTGATTACAGACGGATATATTGGAGGTGGAATGCTTCCAAAGCTTCAGAATTGTATTGATGCGATTGAAAATGGTGTGTCACGTGTACATATTCTGGACGGAAGAATCCCACATTGCCTGTTGCTTGAAATCTTTACAAACAAAGGAATCGGTACAGCAATTTTAAATCAGAAAGAAAGCAGGTATTATGATGGTGAACAGTAAAATACAGGCGGCAGAAGAGAACCTGATCCATGTATACAATCGATTTCCGATTGCACTGGATCACGGAGAAGGAATGTATCTGTATGATACAGAAGGAAAAGAATATCTTGACTTTGCAGCAGGATTTGCTGTGTCAGGACTTGGATATGATAATAAAGAACTGAATCAGGCATTAAAAGATCAGATTGATAAGTTATACCATACATCAAATCTTTATTTCCACGAGAGCTGTGGAGAGGCGGCAAAAGAATTAAACCGCATTTGCGGAATGGACAGAGTTTTCTTTACAAACAGTGGTGGTGAGGCAAACGAAGGTGCTCTGAAAGCGGCAAGAAGATATGCTTACACAAAGAAGACAGGAAGATATGAATTTATCGCGATGCAGAATTCTTTCCATGGAAGAAGCTTCGGAGCAGTTTCTGTGACAGGACATGATTCTTATCGTGAACCGTTTGAGCCGGTTGTTCCAGGTGTAAGATTTGCAGAGTTTAATGATCTTGACAGTGTGAAAGCACTGGTAAATGATAAGACTTGTGCAATTATTTTGGAACCGCTGCAGGGCGAAGGCGGAATCAATCTTGCAACACAGGAATTTATGGAAGGAATCCGTAAGATCTGTGATGAAAATGGAATCCTGATGATCTGTGATGAAGTGCAGTGTGGAATGGGAAGAACCGGAAATATGTTTGCATGGCAGGGATTTGGTGTAAAACCGGATATTCTGACTATGGCGAAAGCAATCGGAAACGGAATTCCGGTCGGTGCATTTGCAATGACGGAAGAAGTGGCAAAATATTCTCTGCAGCCGGGAGATCACGGCGCAACTTATGGAGGAAATCCACTGGCATGTACAGCTGTTAAGACAGTGATCGAGATTTTTGAACGTGAAGATCTTGTAGGGCATGTGAATCAGGTTGCACCTTATCTGACAAAGAAGCTCGATGAGCTTGTAGATGAACTGGACTGTGTAGTCAGAAGAAAAGGAAAAGGTCTGATGCAGGGAATCGAGATTACAAAACCTCTTGCAGAAGTAAATAAAAAGACAATTGAAGAAGGACTTTTAATCATTCAGGCGCAAGGAAATGTCATCCGATTTGTTCCACCGCTGATCGTAGAAGAAAAGCATATTGATGAGATGATCGAAAAACTGAAACGTGCACTTGCATAAGAAATCTTATACATAAAAAAGCCGGCATTTGCTTATACTATTTCTATAGGGAGGTATAAGCTTATGGCCGGTTTTTTGATTGCACTGCTATCAGGTGCGCTGATGAGTGTACAGGGAGTGTTCAACGCGCAGGTGACAAAGACGACAGGAATCTGGGTAAGCAATGGGTGGGTGCAACTTTCAGCATTTCTTTTGTGTCTGTTTGTCTGGCTGGCAACAGGAAGAGACTCTGTTGTAGCACTTATGGAAGTCCAGCCGCGCTATATGTTGCTGGGAGGTGTGATCGGAGCAGGGATTACATGGACTGTCATTAAAAGTGTGGATGCCCTGGGACCTGCAAGATCAGCACTTTTCATTGTTGTTTCCCAGCTGGCGGTTGCTTATCTGATCTCACTATCCGGAATGTTCGGAATGGAAAAAGAACCATTTTCATGGAGAAAACTGATTGGATTGTTGATCGCAGCCGGTGGAATTGTTCTTTTTCAATGGAAATAGACAGGTTTGCGGGTATTGTAACAAGTCTGTAACAAAGCGTTAAATTGTCTATTGTATTTTTGAGAAAAATTCGTTACAATATTTATGTCCGGTTTTAAGGGGAAGTCTGACTGTCTGAGAACAGTGAGGCAATAGGATGAAGAACGGATGGAAGAAAATATGCAGATGCCGTAAAGGACAGATGCTAAAAGGAATTGTATTGACTTTAACTTTGGCTTTTTTGACCATGGGATTGTGTGGCTGTGCAGAGAAGCATGACGCAGCGGAAGAACTTGAAGAGTTCACACTGGAGGGAGAATCTGATGTAGAGAAGAATTCCTCAAATTCCAAAACAGAGTCAGAAAAAGGATCTCAGGGTGGCACAGATGCAGAAGAAGGACTGCCGGAGACGTTATATGTTCATGTATGTGGAGCTGTGAATGCTCCGGGGGTGTACAAACTGAGGACAGATGCACGGATTTACGAAGCATTAGAAGCGGCCGGTGGAATGACAGAAGATGCTGCCGCAGATTGGATCAATCAGGCAGAAGCTCTGAGTGATGGAGAGCGGATCTATGTGCCAACGCAGGAAGAAGCAGAGGAGTCAGCACAATCTGTTTCCGGTCAGTGGGCAGATCCGAATGGAAATGCAGGTGGATCAGTCAGTGATAAAATTAATATAAATACAGCCGCAAAAGAAGAATTGATGACCTTGAGTGGAATCGGAGCATCAAAGGCAGAGAGTATTCTGAAATACAGACAGGAGCATGGAAACTTTCAGAGTATAGAGGATCTCAAGAAGATCGAGGGAATCAAGGATGGCGTGTTTAATAAGATAAAAGACGATATTACGGTATAGGAGCGGGCAGGCAGAAGAATGGCCAGAAAGAGGAGTATGAGCAAGAAGATATTAGTTGTTGATGATGAAAAATTAATCGTAAAGGGGATTCGGTTCAGTCTGGAACAGGAAGGAATGGAAGTGGATTGCGCTTATGATGGAGAAGAAGCATTAGAATATGCGAGAAGATGTGAGTATGATCTTGTACTTCTTGATGTCATGCTTCCGAAACTGGATGGTTTCCAGGTATGTCAGCAGATTCGTGAATTTTCAGATATGCCGATTGTTATGTTGACTGCCAAGAGTGAGGATATGGATAAGATCCTTGGTCTGGAATATGGTGCGGATGATTATATTACAAAGCCGTTCAATATTCTTGAAGTGAAGGCAAGAATCAAGGCAATCATGCGCAGAACAGCGAAACGCAAGGAAGAGCCGGCCGGCAGTCCGGTGCTTGTGAAAGGGAATATGAAGATTGATTGCGAAGGACGCCGTGTTTTTATCGGAGAACGAGAGATCAATCTTACAGCGAAGGAATTTGATGTGCTTGAGCTTCTGGCAATGAATCCGAACAAGGTTTACAGCAGAGAGAATCTGCTGAATCTGATCTGGGGATATGATTATCCGGGTGATGCAAGAACTGTAGATGTACATATCCGTCGTTTACGAGAGAAGATAGAACAGAATCCAAGTGAACCAAAATACGTACATACGAAGTGGGGAGTGGGTTATTATTTCCAGGGGTAAGAATACATTTTCATTTAAGAAAAAGATCTTTAACAATCTTAGATTCCGAATTTTTATCATAGTGCTTCTTGCCGGGCTTGTGCCCAGCGTAGTAGCACTATTTGGAATCGTAAAAGTCTATGAGTCACGTGCTGTGTCACTTCGAACAGCAGAAATTCAGAATCAATGTACAATTTTAACGAATCAGATCAGTGCGAGTCATTATTTTGAGGACACCTCACAAGAGGTGGTCAATGACAGTCTGAATCAGCTGACTAACATTTATAACGGAAGAGTTATGGTGATTGACGATCAGCTGAGGGTAGTCAAGGATACTTACAGTCTGGATGAGGGAAAGCTGGATGTATCTGAAAGTGTAGTGCGCTGTATGAAGGGGACGAGCACGAATAATTATGATAAGAAGAATCATTATATCGAGGTGACTGCACCGATTGCAATACCCGGAGAGGATCAGATTCGCGGTGTAATGCTGGCAAGTGTTTCAACCGATAGTATTGAGGATTCCCTGGATGTATTATACACACAGGGAAGCGTGATTATTGGTCTTGTCATGATTTTTCTGACGATTGTTGCAGTGTTTGCAGCAGATCGTGTAGTACGTCCGCTACATCAGATTGCAGCTACGATCGAGAATGTAAGTGCAGGGTATAGCGACGATGTTCTGCATGTGGATACATTTACAGAAACAAAGAGTATCAGCGAAGCGATCAATAAGATGATGGGAAGGCTGAAGCTTTTGGATGATTCCAGGGAAGAATTTGTATCCAATGTATCTCACGAACTGAAGACCCCGATGACATCGATGAAAGTACTGGCCGATTCACTTCTGGAGCAGGAGAACCTTCCGGTTGAGATGTATCAGGAATTCATGGGTGATATTGCAAAAGAGATTGACCGTGAGAATAAGATTATTACAGATCTTTTGTCACTTGTGAAGATGGACAAGAAGGGTCAGACGCTGAATATTGAATCCGTTAATATTAATGAACTTCTGGAACAGATTTTGAAGAGATTAAAACCAATTGCAGAGAAAAAGAATGTGGAGATCGTAATGGAGAGCTTTCGTCCGGTTACGGCGGAGATTGATGAGACAAAGCTGTCACTTGCGATTTCCAATCTGGTAGAAAATGCAGTAAAGTATAATCATGATAATGGATGGGTTCATGTATCATTGAATGCAGACCACAAATTTTTCTATGTAAAAGTAGAAGATTCAGGAATTGGAATTCCGAAAGAGGATCAGGCGCATGTTTTTGAACGTTTCTTCCGTGTGGATAAATCTCATTCCAGAGAGATCGGAGGAACAGGACTTGGACTTGCAATTGCGCGAAATGCTGTGATTGCACATAGAGGTGCGATTAAAGTATATAGTGAAGAAGGCGAAGGAACAACATTTACTGTGAGAATTCCACTGATCTATACAGCTTCTTAGGAGAAAAGTTATGAAAAAAAGAAAAGGAATCGCAGTGTTGCTTATTCTGATTCTTTCTCTCGCAGTAACTGCGTGTGGGGATCGTTATGGAGTAAAGGAAGGCGAATCTTACATTTACTGTATGAATACAGACAAGACAGGACTTGTAAAGGTTGCAGCTAAGATCAGCGGCAATTCTGCGATAAAAAAGGCGGAATCTGTAATCGATGAGATGAAGAAACCAACGAATGAAATTGAATATACCCAGGCAATTCCGGAACAGGTGAAATTGCTCGACTGTGCTTTAAAGGGCAGTATCCTTGAGATTAATTTCAGCGAAGAATATTATGAAGTGAAATCCTTAGATGAGAAACTGATGCGGGCAGCAATTGTGCAGTCACTGCTTCAGATTGATGGAATTGATGCAGTATCTGTCCGTGTGGAAGGGGAACCGCTCAAAGATAATGAGGGAAATGATGTTGGCTTAATGAATGAGGATGATATTGTTGATGCAACAGGATCCTCGTTAAGTTCTTATCAAACGGATACACTGACATTGTATTTTGCAGATCAGAATGGATCCAAACTGGTCAAGCAAGAGGTTGATGTTCATTACAGCAGTAATGTCTTGAAAGAAAAGCTGATTGTAGAAAAGCTGATGCAAGGTCCATCTGAGGAGGGGGCATATCCAACGATCAATCCGGCGGCTAATCTGTTGAGTGTAACGACAAAGGATGGAATCTGTTATGTGAATTTTGACAGTACATTTCTGATCAGTGCGTATGATGTGTTGCCGGAGATTACGATTTATTCTATCGTGGATTCTCTTGTAGAGGGAGCAGGAGTAAGGCAGGTACAGATTACGATCAATGGTGAATCGAATGCAAAATACATGGAAAAGGTGGACTTGTCACAGCCATTGAATGAAGAACTGGACTGGATTGCAGCAGATAACAAAGAATGAGAAAACGCCCGCTCTGTATGGTATGTCTTGTACTGCTTGCCATACAGCTTGTAAGAGTGAGTTTTTTACAGAATACAAAAGATCAGAAACCGTCCCTTGCAGAAACATTGATTTCGGATGAAAAAGATGTGATTTGCAAGGGCACGGTTTATAAAATTGAAAATAAATCACAATCAACTGCAATTTATCTGAAAGATGCGGTTGTTTCTTGTACAGATCAAAAGAGTAAAAATCAGACAATCAAAGAAAAGAAAATCCTTATAACAATAAAAAATAGTAAATCCGGTAAAAAAATCAGAATGAAAATAGGACAGAAGCTGAATGTGTGGGGGACAAAACAGTCGTTTCATCCGCCAAGGAATCCGGGTAATTTTAACCAAAAAAGTTATTATCAAAAACAGGGAATCCATGTTGGGGTTTTAACAAAGGCAGAACAGGTTGAGATCGTTTTGTCTGAAAAAGACAAGAACTGGATTGTATCACGATGGAATAGCATACGGAATCAGCTGGACCGGCTGAAAAATTACTGGAACTGGAAGATTGTAAGCCAGATGGGAAAAACACATGGCGCGATGCTTTCTGCAATCTTGTTGGGAGAAAAGAGCGGACTTGATCCGGAGATGAAAAAATTGTATCAGAAGAACGGATTAGGACATCTGCTTGCAATTTCAGGATTACA
>PVMO01019560.1_pt1 | contig 18413 bp, 15 predicted proteins | sample 1853421 | NCBI WGS metagenome assembly PVMO01 (sample SAMN08533511, study PRJNA380276) | Human gut metagenome, whole genome shotgun sequencing project.
GACATTGAGCGGATACAACTTTTCATGAATCCCTTTCTGGTCGAAGTTTGTGAAAGTGATTTCGTTCTGCTTTCCCCATAGATACCGGAGTTTTGGACCGGCAAAGATAGACATTCCGTATGGTCCTTTTTTCACTACGTTATATCCGTAGAGAATAGGGAAGTCGATACTGTGAAGTACGGACTGTACCGAAGCATAATCGGGTTCGATGGCAGGGTGTTGCGAACCGAGTTTGTCAAAGGTGATCTCGCCTTTGCTGACATTATAGGATGCTTCCGGCTGAATGAAATGCTTCTTTATATTAAAGCGCATGAAGATCGCGCCAAAATAGCCGATCTTATAATTATTTTGTACTTCGTCGATCGTTACGTCTTTGATTTTCAATTCGGATACCATAAACATGGAAGAATTAAATCCGGCTTTGATACCAAAGTTGATTTTCTTTGTGTTGGGACGTTCCACTTTATCTGCGTTACGATCTTGGGCGAAAGCTGTGCAAGCTATCGCCATCCAACCGAAAAGAATTATGTTGCGCAGTATATTCATGGCAGTACTTTTTTCTTTATTTCTTCTTTTCTACACTCCAGCCGAATTTCCCTATTTTTTCTCCCAGGTCGTAATATCCTCCGTGCACATATACCAGCGGGTTCGCTTCCGCCAGTTCGAACTTGCCGGTTTCGGGATTCAGGTTCCGGTCGTCTGCACGGACGTTTACCACATCGGCGATAAACATATCATGCGAACCGAGCGAAACAATTTCCTTCACGCGACATTCGATGCAGAGGGGAGACTCTTCGATCAGCGGTGCGCTGACTATGGTGCAGCGTCCCGGAGTGAGTTTCATCTCTTCGAATTTACTATAATTCCGTCCCGAACGTACTCCGCACCAGTCGGTGGGGAACGCCATATCTTTAGTTGTCAGATTGATGACGAACTCCATATTTTTCTTGATGATGTCGTAGGAGTGTCGTTCCGGTCGTACGGATATATAGCACATGGGCGGGTTTGTGCAAATCGTACCCGTCCATGCTACTGTTATAATATTATATTCACTTTCATCTTTTCCGCAACTCACCAATACGGCAGGCAGCGGATAGATCATCGTTCCCGGTTTCCAGTCTTGTTTCAATTTAATAAAAAATTAAGAATGAGGAATGGAGAAACTAGAGGATGGTGATTTCCTCGCGTTTCTGTTCTTTCTCGCAATAATGGCACTTCACGATGCAATTATCCTTGTCTATCACATGAAATAACGTAGGCATAGGTTCATTGTTCGTGATACATTTCGGATTGGCGCATTTTACGATGCCGTGCAGTTCGTCCGGCATTCTGACTTCTTTCTTTTCAACGACTTCATAGTCGCGGATAATGTTCAGTTTTACGTAAGGTGCTACTACCGATATGCGGTTGATTTCTTCGTCGCAGAAAAACTTGTCGGCGATTTTGATAATGCCTTTTTTCCCTAGCTTTTTGCTGTCGAGGTTGAAGCCGATGGTGATGTTACATTTCATTTGCTCCACGCCCAGTAGCTGTACGACAGTAAAGAGTTTTTCTGATGGGATATGGTCAATCACTGTCCCGTTTTTCAGGGCAGCTACTTGCAATGCTTGTTTATTTTCGCTCATAATAAAATATCGTTTTTAACGTCATCTAATGTGATACCTAATACATCGCAAAGGATTGCTTCGCGGGCATACAGACCGTTTTGTGCCTGTTGGAAATAATATGCTTTCGGATTGTTATCCACATCGTAAGCAATTTCGTTGACACGGGGAAGCGGGTGCAGGATACGCAGGTTCGGACGTGTGTTTTCCAGCATTTTGTTACGGAGAATATATACATTCTTCACCCGTTCATATTCCATCAGGTCGGTGAAACGTTCGCGTTGCACACGGGTCATGTACAGAATATCGGCGTCAGCGATAATCTCTTCGGTAAAATCCGTATGTTCAACGTATTTTATTTGGTGCGTTTTACAGTAAAGTTTGTATTCTTCCGGCATTTTCAGCTCTTCGGGAGCGATGAAGTGGAAAGTCGGATTAAAGTGTCGCATCGCCATCAGCAAAGAATGTACGGTGCGGCCGTATTTCAAGTCACCCACCAGGAAAATGTTCAGATTTTCCAGCGTTCCTTGTGTCTTGTAGATAGAGTAGAGATCGAGCATCGTCTGCGACGGGTGCTGGTTGGCTCCGTCACCTGCGTTGACAATGGGCACCGGGGCTACTTCGCTGGCATACCGTGCAGCTCCTTCGAGATAGTGTCGCATGACGATAATATCTGCATAGTTGCTCACCATCATGATCGTGTCTTTAAGTGTTTCCCCTTTGGAAGAGCTGGTAGCTTTGGGGTCAGAGAATCCGATTACTCGTGCACCGAGACGGTTGGCAGCTGTTTCAAAACTCAAGCGGGTACGGGTGGAAGGTTCAAAGAACAGGGTTGCTACAACCTTTCCTTGTAATAACCGGCGATTGGGGTTCATTTCAAACTGCTTCGCCATTTCGAGCATGTAGAGGATTTTTTCTTTAGAATGTTCGGCAATGGTTACTAAACTTCTGTTTTCCATTTTGTTATCTTTTATGTGGATAGAACTTGTTTTACCGGAGTGTAAAGGTACGAAGAAAATGTAAAATACAAACTTTTTTTCTCTTTTTATTCGTTTTTCGGTTGGTTTTAAAATATCAAATAAATCAAAAACTCGTTTGCTGTATGCTATATTTTATCTACCTTTGCGGCTTAATTATAAGCATCTTTTTTAAGCTAGAAGAAACATGATTCGAAAAATAATAAACGCTCTTTGGGTATTGTTGGCAGTTGCTTTAATAGCTATCGTAGTTGTTTTTGTGTCTATCTCTAAGGGCTGGATAGGCTATATGCCTCCTGTGGAAGAACTGGAAAATCCCAATTATAAATTTGCAACTGAGGTATTCTCGGAAGACGGGAAAGTACTGGGTACCTTCTCAATGGAAAAAAATAATCGTGTATACAGCAGCTATGCCGATCTTTCTCCCAACATCATTCATGCGCTGATTGCGACGGAGGATGTTCGCTTTGCCGAACATTCCGGTATTGATGCGAAGGCACTTTTCCGTGCCATCGTCAAGCGTGGATTATTGTTGCAGAAAAGTGCGGGTGGAGGTAGTACGATCTCACAACAGCTGGCAAAACAGTTGTTTACGGAAAAGGTGGCAAGCAATACTATGCAGCGTCTGTTGCAGAAACCGATCGAATGGGTGATTGCCGTAAAACTGGAACGTTACTATACGAAAGAAGAGATTCTGACAATGTATCTTAATAAGTTCGACTTCCTGAATAATGCTGTCGGTATAAAGACAGCCGCGTCTACTTATTTCGGCTGTGAACCCAAAGATTTGAAAATAGAGCAGGCAGCGATGTTGGTGGGAATGTGTCAGAATCCATCCCGTTATAATCCGGTATCCCGAAATCCGAAAATCCGTGAGAATGCATTGGGACGTCGTAACGTCGTACTGCGTCAGATGGAAAAAGCCGGTTACATCTCGGATGCGGAATGTGATTCTTTGCAGGCACTTCCGCTGAAACTTGCATATACCCGTGTAGACCATAAAGAAGGTCTGGCAACCTATTTCCGCGAATATCTTCGTGGTGTGATGACTGCCAAGAAACCGATTAAGAGCGAGTACCGCGGCTGGCAGATGCAGAAGTATTATGAAGATTCACTTTCATGGGAAACAAATCCGCTGTACGGCTGGTGCGCCAAAAATAAAAAGAAAGACGGCTCGAATTATAATATCTACACGGATGGTCTGAAGATTTATACCACCATCAATTCGCATATGCAGCAATACGCTGAGGATGCTATCAAAGAACATTTAGGCGACTTCTTGCAACCTCTGTTCTTTAAAGAAAAACAAGGAAGTAAGAACGCCCCGTATGCAAGGGCATTGCCGCAGGCACGGGTGGAAGAATTGCTGACCAGAGCCATGAAACAAACCGAACGTTATAATGTAATGAAGTCAGCGGGTGCTTCTGAACAGGAGATTCGCAAAGCATTCGATACTCCTCAGGAAATGTCTGTTTTCACCTGGGCAGGTGAGAAGGATACGATTATGACTCCGATGGACTCTATTCGCTATTACAAACACTTCCTGCGTACAGGATTCATGTCGATGGACCCGATGACCGGATATGTGAAGGCGTATGTTGGAGGACCGAATTATACATATTTCCAATATGACATGGCAATGGTGGGACGCCGTCAGGTAGGTTCTACTATCAAGCCGTATCTGTATACACTGGCGATGGAGAACGGATTTTCACCTTGTGATCAGGTGCGTCATGTAGAACAAACGCTGATTACCGAAACAGGAGAGGCATGGACTCCCCGAAACGCCAATAATAAACGTTATGGTGAAATGGTGACTCTGAAATGGGGACTGGCCAATTCGGATAACTGGATTTCGGCTTACCTGATGGGTAAACTGAATCCTTATAACCTTGTAAGGCTGATTCATAGTTTTGGTGTACGAAACAAGGCGATCGACCCTGTTGTTTCACTTTGTTTGGGTCCCTGCGAAATTTCTGTCGGTGAAATGGTAAGCGCATATACAGCTTTTGCCAATAAGGGGATTCGGGTAGCTCCGTTATTCGTCACCCGCATTGAAGATAGTGACGGCAATGTGCTTTCTACGTTTGCACCGCAGATGGAAGAAGTTATCAGTGTTTCGAGCGCATACAAGATGTTGGTAATGCTTCGTTCCGTTATCAATGAAGGAACAGGCGGACGTGTTCGCCGTTACGGAATTACGGCCGATATGGGCGGTAAAACAGGTACGACCAATGATAACTCGGATAGCTGGTTTATGGGCTTTACTCCATCATTGGTGTCCGGTTGCTGGGTAGGAGGTGATGAACGTGACATCCACTTTGGTACAATGACTTATGGACAAGGGGCTGCCGCCGCATTGCCTATCTGGGCAACTTATATGAAGAAAGTCTACGATGACCCGACTTTGGGATACAGCCAGACGGAAACGTTCAAACTGCCCGAAGGTTTTGATCCTTGTGCCGGTTCGGAAACACCGGACGGAGAAGTCTTCGAAGAAACGGGACTGGACGATTTGTTTAATTAAACCTCTCATCGTGCATAAATGTATCATTTGTATCGGAAGTAACTACAACCGGAAAGAGAATCTTCTTCTGGCTCGCAGGAGACTGGTGGATTTGTTTCCTACCATCCGCTTTACGTCTGAACAGGAGACACGCCCTTTGTTTTTCAGAAGTCCGGCATTGTTCTCCAATCAGGTGGCGATGTTCTTCTCGGAAGCGGAGGAGGAAAGAGTGCGCAAAGAGCTGAAAGCTATCGAGCAGTCCGCCGGGCGTCGTCCGGAGGATAAGAAGGAAGAAAAAGTCAGTCTGGATATTGATTTGCTCTCTTTCGATGACCGGGTGTTGAAGCCGGAAGACCTGAAAAGAGAGTATGTTGTGAAAGGATTAGAAGAATTAAAATACAATCAGATATGAAATTTCTGGGAATAATACCTGCCCGCTACGCATCCACCCGTTTCCCTGCGAAACCATTGGCTATTCTGGGGGGGGAAGACGGTGATACAGCGTGTATACGAACAAGTAGCGGGCATCTTGGATGATGCTTATGTGGCTACCGATGACGAACGTATTGAAGCTGCCGTAAAAGCATTCGGAGGAAAAGTAGTCATGACTTCCATTGATCATAAAAGTGGTACCGACCGCTGCTATGAGGCGTGCACAAAGATCGGGGGCGACTTTGATGTGGTAGTCAATATACAGGGGGACGAACCTTTCATCCAGCCTTCCCAGCTGAATGCTGTAAAGGCTTGTTTCGAAGACCCTACCACGCAGATTGCTACGTTGGTGAAGCCTTTCACAGCCGATGAACCGTTTGCCGTACTGGAGAATGTCAACTCCCCGAAAGTGGTGCTCAACAAGAATTGGAACGCACTTTATTTCAGCCGTTCCATCATACCTTTTCAGCGCAATGCCGATAAGGAAGACTGGCTGAAGGGACATACCTATTACAAACATATCGGTCTGTACGCTTATCGCACGGAAGTATTGAAGGAGATCACCGCTCTACCGCAATCCTCTCTGGAGTTGGCAGAATCACTCGAACAGTTGCGCTGGCTGGAGAATGGATATAAAATAAAGGTAGGCATCAGTGACGTGGAAACGATCGGTATCGACACACCGCAGGATCTGAAACATGCAGAAGAATTTTTGAAGAACAGAAGCTGATTTATGGATCGTACGATACAACCTGAAATACAAGCCCTGAAAAATTTCCATATCCTTTCTCCCGTCCGGACTACTTTGCCGAACGGTGTCCCGTTGACGGTTGTCAATGCCGGTGAACAGGAGGTGGTCCGTATGGATATTCTTTTTGCCGGAGGGCGCTGGCAACAGTCGCAGAAGTTGCAGGCGCTGTTTACAAACCGGATGCTACGCGAAGGCACGCAGAAGTATACGGCGGCAACCATTGCAGAGAAACTGGATTATTATGGTTCATGGCTCGAACTGTCCAGTTCGTCGGAGTATGCTTATATCACTGTCTACTCGTTGAACAAGTATCTGGCAAAAACGCTGGAAGTCGTGGAATCCATGATTAAGGAACCTGTGTTTCCGGAGAAAGAACTGCATACCATCCTGGATACGAATATCCAGCAATATCTGGTCAATACTTCTAAAGTAGACTTCCTTGCACACCGTGGCCTGTTACAGGCGCTTTACGGGACACAGCATCCATGCGGGCAAATTGTAGTGGAGGAGGATTATCATGCCATTACACCGGAAGTACTCCGTGATTTCTACGGACGGCATTATCATTCGGGCAACTGTTCCATTTTCCTGTCGGGTAAGGTGACGGAAGATATCATTCGCCGGGTGACCGGTGCTTTCGGGACTCCTTTCGGACAATATCAGCTGAAAGCATCAAAACCGATATTTTCATTCGTTGCCGTTCCCGAAAAACGAATATTCATAGAGCGTGAAGACGCTTTGCAAAGTGCGGTGAAGATGGGATGTACCACCATTACCCGTCAGAATCCTGACTATCTGAAATTACGCGTACTGATGACGCTGTTCGGAGGATACTTTGGCAGCCGTCTGATGTCTAATATCCGTGAAGAGAAAGGATATACTTATGGGATTTCTGCCGGAATTATGTTCTATCCGGATAGCGGTTTGCTGGGAATCTCGACCGAAACGGATAATGAATACGTGGAACCGCTGATACAGGAAGTATATAATGAGATAGACAAACTACACCGGGAGCCTGTTCCTATGGAAGAACTGACGATGGTGCGCAACTATATGCTGGGCGAAATGTGCCGGAGCTATGAATCGCCTTTCTCGCTGGCGGATGCGTGGATTTTTATTGCTACTTCGGGGCTGGATGACCAGTATTTCTCCCGTTCTTTGCAGGCTGTAAATGAGGTGACACCTCAGGAAATACAGGAATTGGCACAGCGCTATTTGTGCAAAGAGACATTAAAAGAGGTCATTGCTGGTAAAAAGTTGTCATAATTTGCTTTCCGGTATGGCACTTTTTGGGAGAGAAGTTGTATCTTTGTCCAAACTGTAATTTTAATGAGTAACGAGTAAAACTAATGAGGAAATATCTATATACTACACTTTTTTTGACTCTTCTTGCACAGGGAGGAGTGATGGCACAAGATAACAATACCAGCAAAGGTGGGTTCTTCGGAAAGTTGAAAGACACATTCTCTACAGAAATAAAAATCGGAAATTATACTTTCAAAGATGGTAGCGTCTATACAGGAGAGATGAAAGGACGCAAACCGAACGGAAAAGGGAAAACGGTCTTTAAAAATGGGGATGTCTACGAAGGGGAATATATCAAAGGAAAACGTGAAGGCTACGGAATCTATTCTTTTCCGGATGGAGAGAAGTACGAAGGTCAGTGGTTCCAGGATCAGCAACACGGAAAAGGAATCTATTATTTTATGAATAATAACCGTTATGACGGAATGTGGTTCCAGGATTATCAGCATGGTGCCGGAACGATGTATTATCATAATGGCGACTTATACGTGGGCAACTGGGCGAACGACAAGCGTGAAGGCGAAGGTACTTATACGTGGGCGAACGGTGCTAAATACAGCGGTCACTGGAAGAATGACAAGAAGAACGGCAAAGGTACCATGAACTGGGACGATGGCTGCAAGTACGACGGTGACTGGAAAGATGATGTACGTCACGGAAAAGGCGTATTCGAATATACCAACGGAGACAAGTATGACGGTGACTGGGCAGATGATATCCAGCATGGAAAAGGTACTTATTTTTTCCATACGGGAGATCGCTACGAAGGTTCTTATCTTTTGGGAGAACGTACCGGAGAAGGCGTTTACTATCATGCCAATGGAGATAAATATGTAGGAAACTTCAAAGACGGTATGCAGGATGGAAAAGGTACCTTCACGTGGGCAAACGGTGCTGTGTATGAAGGTGACTGGAAAAACAATAAACGCGAAGGCAAAGGTATCTATAAATGGAGTAACGGGGATGTTTACGAAGGAGACTGGAAGAATAATCGTCCTCACGGTCAGGGCTCTCTGAAAACCGTTGCCGGTATGCAATATAAAGGTGGTTTCGTAGACGGACTGGAAGACGGACAAGGCGTTCAGATCGACAAAGACGGTAACCGCTTCGAAGGCTTCTTCAAACAAGGAAAGAAAGATGGCCCTTTTGTGGAAACAGATAAAGACGGAAAGGTGATCAAAAAAGGAACCTATAAAATGGGAAGACTTCTTTAAAAGAAAGAATTATAGATAAATAAGAAAGCCGGCTAAATTCAAGTTTAGCCGGCTTTCTTTATCTTATCCTTTACTCATCATTCTTCATTTAGATGATATATTGTGAACTGATGGACTCGTTATTCATTACCCGCTTGATTGTTTCTGCAAACATATCAGCGATGCTCAGTTGTTTCACTTTCGCGCATTTCTTAGCGTAAGGGATACTGTCTGTAAATACCATTTCAGTCAATCCGGATTCCTGCACACGGAAAGAAGCAGGGTCAGACATTACACAGTGGCTGGCAATAGCGCGTACGGATTTGGCTCCGGCTTCCATCATGATATTGGCAGCTTTGGTGATGGTGCCTGCTGTATCTACGATGTCATCGATCAATACTACGTTTTTGTCTTTCACATCACCGATGATTTGCATGGAAGCTACTTCATTGGCTTTTTCACGTGACTTGTTGCAGAGTACCAAAGGTACACCAAGGTATTTGGAGAAAGTGCTGGCGCGTTTTGAACCACCTACGTCCGGTGTAGCAATCACCAGGTCTTCCAGTTTCAATGACTGGATATAGGGGAGGAATACGGCTGATGCATACAGGTGATCTACGGGGATATTGAAGAATCCCTGAATCTGGTCTGCATGCAAATCCATGGTAATCAGTCGGTCGATACCTGCTACTGAAAGCAGGTCGGCTACTAATTTAGCTCCGATAGATACACGAGGTTTGTCTTTTCTGTCCTGACGTGCCCATCCGAAATAGGGGATAACAGCTACGACGCTTTTTGCAGATGCACGTTTGGCGGCGTCGATCATCAGGAGAAGTTCCATTAAGTTGTCTGAGTTAGGGAAAGTAGACTGCACAAGGAATACATGTGCGCCACGAATTGATTCTTCGTAAGAAACGGCAAACTCACCATCTGCAAAGTGGGTGATGTTCATGTTTCCCAGAGGACAATTGAGACTTGCGCAGATTTTCTCTGCAAGATATCTCGAGTTAGTTCCCGAGAATACCATAAAGGGTGCTTTTTCGCTCATTTTGTAATAGATGTTACCTATTTGTTAATTTGCCTGCAAAGGTAGGAATTTCTCTTATTATTTAGAAAGACTTATTGTAGAAAAAATAATTTTCTCTCCAACTTATCGGAAATATTTGTAGATTTGCAAGTAAGAACGAAGAACTGAGAATGAAGAATGAAGAATTATGGACGAAAAACAGAAAATGAAGAGCGAAGAATGAAAGATAGTTATCGCCTGTCTTTTTATTCTCCATTTTCCATTTTCCATTCTCCATTATATATAATAGGAGTATTGTTGCTTTCCTCCCTTTTTTCGTGTACCGACATGGTGCCCACAAAAGAAGTGAGGCTTATCGACTCGCTGAATGGAAAAGCGTATGCTTATCGTTACCGTAATCTGGACTCTTCCTACAAATACGCCTATAAAGCATATCGGCAAGTAAACCTGTATAAGTCGGGGAAAGCGGAAGCTTCCAATAATCTGGGGTTCTGTGCTTTCATGAATATGGATTTCGACCGTGCCGAGGCGTATCATAAAGAGGTATACAAGCTGACTAAAAATGAGCTTGAACTGTTGATAGCAGACATCGGACTGATGAAAATCTGCCAGCGGACAGCGCTCAACAAAGAATTTTATGATTACCGGAACAGTGCCCTCCGACGGATGAAGCGTATCCGTGAAGAGAGCGACCTCTTTGCCGACCGTCACGAAGCGCTTCGGCTGGATTACGCATTTACCGAATTTTTTCTCGTTTCCTCCATTTACTATTACTATCTCCAGCAACGGCAGGAAGCGATAATCTCTATTGATAATATTCAGGAAGACGAAGCGTTGAGCGATACCAATCAGCTTCTTTATTATCATTATCTCAAAGGATCGGCTTCTTTGGTCGCAGCGAATACTCCGGAAGAACGGAAACTCCGCGAGTTTGACGAACTTTATTTCACTTGGCGGACAGCCGTGAAGAGCAAGCATCCGTATTTTGAGGGGAATGGAATGCAGGGACTTGCCAATCTGATGGCATCCCCGTCTAATTTTGAGTTTTTCAAGACAAGGCGTACACATGCGTTGGATCAGTTTGATTTTCCGGTAGATTCTTTGTTCCCTTTGCGTTTGGCCCAACTGGCACTGGAGAAATTTCGCGAATATAATGACTTGTATCAGATTGCCGGAGCTTATGTATCTATCGGCAAATACCTGAATGCGCACGGACGTTATCAGGAAGCTTTGGATACATTATCAAAAGCATTGAACTGCGTAAACCATCATCACATGCTTTATTATCATAATGAAGTGGATACGCTTGATAAATTATATACGTTTGCCGAGGGAGATACTACTTATACCGGAGTTCCATGGATTGGACAGGAGAAGGTGAAGACCGTTCCCGAATGGATCTCACGGATAAGGGAGCAGTTAAGCGTTTCATATGCCGGGCTGGGGATGAAGGATGCTTCTGATTATAACCGGAATATCTATCTGGATATTTTGAACTTTACCCGTCAGGATAAGGAGTTGGAAAGCCGTTATTTGTCTTTGGAAGCAGGTTCGCGACAGATGACGGTCGTTCTTTTTCTGGTTATTGTCGGCTTGGTACTGGTGATTATCCTTTGGTGGTTCTTCAACAAACGTTCCAAAATCAGGAATCAGGTGGATGTGGAGCGTCTGCAACGGATTCTCTCTCTTTGTCGGGATATCACCTCTTCCATACCGATGAACGTACCTCTGATTCAGCAAGGCATTGACCAGTTGTTCGGGAAAGGACGTCTGACGCTGGAAATTCCGGAAGAAGGAAAAGCTGCACTGGTACCTTCTTCCCATCGACTGAACCGGGACGAGAAGGCATTGGTGCATGTAGTGGAACCTTATATCGTATGGGCTGCTGAAAATGAACAAATGGTGGCTACGTTGAGCGACGAGCGAAATCAGCTGGAGAAACAGCGGTATATCTACGAGCAGCATATTGCAGGAAATAAACGTCAGAATCTGATAAAGAAGGCTTGTATGGCCATCGTCAACGGGATTAATCCTTATATCGACCGGATTCTGAACGAAGTACATAAGTTGACGGAAAAAGGATATATTGATGATGCCAAGATAAAGAAAGAGAAGTACCAGTACATTGATGAACTGGTGACTACCATCAACGAATACAATGATATTCTGGCACTCTGGATCAAGATGAAGCAAGGTACGCTTAGTCTGAACATCGAGACATTCAGTCTGAATGAATTGTTTGATTTGCTGGGAAAAGGACGGCGTGCTTTTGAAATGAAAAAGCAAAAGCTGGAAATCGAACCGACCACCCTGATGGTAAAGGCCGATCGCGCATTGACCTTGTTTATGATTAATACACTGGCTGAAAATGCCCGTAAGTATACGCCCGAGGGGGGAACGGTTAAAGTATATGCGCATGCTACCGATGCGTATGTGGAAATCTCCGTAGAAGATAATGGGAGAGGGCTTTCAGCAGAAGATATCGCGCATATCATTGGTGAAAAGGTATATGATTCGCGTGCTATCGGTATGAAAGACGCGGCAGATCCGGAAGAACTGAAAGAGAATAAGGGAAGCGGTTTTGGCTTGATGAACTGCAAGGGAATCATACAGAAATATAAGAAAACGAATGAACTGTTCCGGGTATGCGTATTCGATATAGAAAGCGAACCGGGAAAGGGAAGCCGTTTTTATTTCCGCTTGCCTTCAGGAGTACGTAAAGTGATTGGCGTGTTGCTCTGCCTGTTGCTTCCGTTGGGAATGGCTTCTTGTCTGCATGAACCCCTTCCGTCGATATTGCAGGATAGTGACTCCATTGCGATTACTACAGATTCTACTTATGAAGATCTGCTTGATGCAGCCTCTGATTATGCCAATGCCGCTTATTTTGCTAATGTGGATGAGAACTACGAAATAGCATTGCAGTATATAGATTCGGCAATGATGTCGCTGAATGAGCATTATAAGAAATATACGCGTACCCCGAAGCCGCATCGATACATGAAACTGGTGGGAAAAGGAACCCCTGCCGAACTGTTTTGGTGGAATGAACTTTTTGATTCAGACTATCATGTGATTTTGGATATCAGAAATGAAGCGGCGGTAGCATTCCTTGCTTTGAAACAAATTGATGCCTACAGTTATAATAATTCTGCTTTTACAGATTTATATAAGGTACAGGGAGAAGACCAGACTTTGGAAGGGTATTGCAGGCAGTTGGAACGATCCAACACGAATAAGACGGTTGGTATCATCCTCTGTTTCGTCTTGCTGATCGTTTCTCTGATCGGCTATTATCTCTTGTATATGAGGAAGATGTTGCAGAACCGTCTGAACCTGGAACAGGTGCTTGAGATAAATCAGAAAGTTTTTGCCGCCTCTTTGGTCAGACCTCAGACTCAGGAGAACGAGGAAGCGCTTCAGAGAGAGGAAAATACACTTAAAGAGATTCCGCAGCGCATCGTGAATGAGGCTTTTGGCTCAGTAAATGAGTTGCTGACAATCAGCCTGATGGGCATTGCTGTTTATAACGAAACCACGCATCGGCTGGAATATGCTTCCTGTCCCGGGCAGGAAATGCCGGAAATGGTGCAGCAATGTTTTGAAACAGGGGAATATCTCTCAGAACAGAATTTGCAGGCGATTCCGTTGATGGTGGAAGCCGGAGGTGAGCATCAATGTGTAGGTGTGCTTTATCTGGAACGGAGGGAAGGAACGCAACAGGAAACGGATCATCTTCTTTTTGAGCTGGTAGCACGTTATGTATCGATTGTGGTGTTCAATGCAGTGGTAAAGCTTGCCACGCAATACCGGGATATCGAGTCGGCACACGAGGAAACACGCCGTGCTTCGTGGGAAGACAGTATGCTTCATGTGCAGAACATGGTGCTTGATAACTGTCTTTCGACGATTAAACATGAGACAATTTATTATCCGAACAAGATTAAACAGATTATTGGTCGGTTGAATACGCAGAACCTTCCGGAAAAGGATGAACGGGAAGCTGTGGAAACGATTACAGAACTGATAGAATATTATAAAGGGATCTTTACGATTCTGAGTTCATGCGCTGCCCGACAGTTGGAGGAAGTTACTTTCCGGCGGACTACGATTCCGGTACAGGAGCTTTTTGATACTGCTGGAAAATACTTCAGGAAGGTCACGAAAAATCGGACGGAAAAGGTAGAACTAATCATAGAACCGATGGAAGCCAAAGTGATCGGTGACGTGAATCAGTTGCGTTTCCTGTTTGAGAATCTGATTGATGAAGCGTTGGCGGTTCGTGAAGAAGGAGTGATACGTTTGCAGGCTCGTAAGGATAACGAATATATCCGTTTCCTTTTTACGGATACCAGACGCGAGAAGAGTGTGACGGAGCTGAACCAGTTGTTCTATCCGAACCTGGCTCGTATGACTTCTGGTGAAAAAGGAGAATTGCGTGGAACGGAATATCTGATATGCAAGCAGATAATCCGTGACCATGATGAATTTGCGGGGCGCAGGGGATGCCGTATCAATGCCGAACCGGCAGAAGGGGGAGGATTTACGGTTTACTTCACCATCCCACGCAGATAAAGAAGAAGACACATAAAAGTTATTAGATAAATAAAATGGAAGAACAGAAGTTTAAAGTTATTATTGTAGAGGACGTAAAACTGGAATTGAAAGGCACAGAAGAAATTTTCCGTCATGAGATACCCAACGCAGAAGTGATCGGCACGGCAATGACAGAAAGCGAGTTCTGGCCGTTGATGGAAGCGCAGCTTCCCGATCTGGTTTTGCTGGATTTGGGACTGGGAGGTTCTACGACGATTGGCGTTGATATCTGCCGGAATATTTTCAAACGTTATAAGGGGGTTCGTGTATTGATCTTTACGGGGGAAATACTGAATGAAAAACTGTGGGTGGATGTGCTGAATGCAGGAGCGGATGGCATTATTCTCAAAACAGGAGAATTGCTGACCAAGACAGACGTACAAGCTGTGATGGACGGCAAGAAGCTGGTATTCAACTATCCGATTCTGGAGAAGATCGTAGATCGTTTCAAAAAGTCGGTAGCGAATGATGCCAAGCGTCAGGAAGCGGTAATCAACTATGATATTGATGAATATGACGAGCGTTTTCTTCGCCATCTGGCATTAGGCTACACCAAAGATATGATTGCCAACCTGAAAGGGATGCCATTTGGCGTGAAATCACTGGAGAAACGACAGAATGACCTGATCGGACGTCTCTTCCCGAATGGAGAACGGGTGGGGGTGAACGCGACCCGTCTGGCTGTCCGTGCATTGGAATTACGCATTATCGATCTGGATAATCTGGAAGCTGATGAAGAGTAAATGGCGTATGCCGCATCCCGCTACGATGTTCCTGCTGCTGACAATGGCGGTGGTCTTTCTTTCGTGGATATGTGATATCTACGGACTGAAAGTAACGCTGCCGCAATCAGGGGAGGATATTCGGGTGCAAAGCCTGCTGAGTCCTGAGGGAATTCGCTGGTGGTTGCGGAATGCTATCAAGAATTTTACCGGTTTTGCTCCGCTTGGCATGGTGATTATCGCCATGTTCGGACTGGGTGTGGCCCAACATTCCGGATTTATCGATGCGTGCATCCGTCTGGGAGTGGGAAACCGGAAAGAGAAAAGAAAAGTTATCCTGTGGGTGATTGTCCTCGGATTGCTGTCGAACGTCATTGGTGACGGCGGTTATATTATTCTGCTTCCCATTGCCGCCATGCTGTTTCAGTGGGTGGGACTTCATCCGATAGCGGGGATTGTGACGGCTTACGTTTCCGTGGCCTGCGGATATAGTGCCAATATCGTACTGAGTACGATGGACCCGCTCTTGGCGCATACCACTCAGGAAGCCGCGCTCACACTGATGGGATATCAGGGAAACACGGAGCCGCTGTGCAACTACTTCTTTATGAGCGCTTCGACAGTGGTAATTACAGGGATCGTTTATTGGGTGACTCAGAAATGGCTTCTCCCGAACTTAGGAAAATATGAGGGAAGTGTGAAAGTCGAAGCCTACCGCCCTTTGTCACGGAAAGAACGTCGTGCGCTGATGGTGGCTGTCGTAGTGGCAGGGATATACGTTGCCCTTATTTTGTGGCTTACTTTCTCTTCCTATGGTATCCTGCGTGGCGTTAACGGAGGTTTGATGCATTCGCCCTTCATTGCCGGTATCCTGTTTCTGCTATCTCTGGGCGCAGGCTTTACGGGGATGGCTTATGGGTTCAGTTCCGGTCGTTATCGCAGCGATAATGATGTGATCGAAGGACTTACCCAGCCGATCAAACTGCTGGGTGTGTATTTCGTTATTGCTTTTTTTGCTGCCCAGATGTTTGCCTGTTTCGAGTATTCTCATTTGGACAAGTGTCTTGCGATTATGGGAGCGGACCTGCTTTCTTCTTTTGAGCCGGCTCCTTTGTCCGCACTCATCTTGTTTATCCTGTTTACGGCATTTATCAATCTGATTATGGTATCCGCCACTTCCAAATGGGCATTTATGTCTTTCATCTTCATCCCGATGTTTGCGCAGATGGGGATTTCGCCGGACGTCACGCAGTGTGCTTTTCGTATCGGAGACAGTTCGACGAATGCCATTACTCCTTTCTTATTCTATATGCCGCTGGTGTTGACGTATATGCGGCAATATGACAAACAGATCACATACGGATCGTTGCTGAAATATACATGGAGGTACTCCTTGTGCATTCTGGCAGCATGGACATTGCTGTTTATCGTATGGTATCTGTTGAAGATACCGATGGGGTTATAATTCACGATTCAAAGTTCCGGTTTTAATAACCGGAATTTTGAGTTTCTGAATTAATCGCTATATTTGCACCCGTCCCTTAAAGAAAAAGAACGAATGAATTTACCAGAAGTCTCTGAAAAACTAATCGAACAACTGAATCACGGTAGCACCAAAGCATTTGATAAAATTTATCATACGTACTATTTATACCTGTGTGCGATAGCTGTTTACTATGTACATGACAAGAGAGTCGCCGGTGAAATAGTCAATGATGTCTTCGTCTCTTTCTGGCAGAATCGCCACCATATCACTTATCCTGCCCTTCCGTATCTTCGTCGGGCTATACAGAATGCAAGTATCAGTTATTTGCGGTCTTCCGCTTTTAATGAGCGCATAATGACCGAACAGATGGAGGAAATATGGGCTTTTCTAGAAAATCATATTCTTTCTTCCGACAATCCATTGCAGGCATTGGAAAGCAGTGAAATGAACGAGATCATTCTGCGGAAAGTAGAGGAACTCCCTGCCAAATGCCGTGCTGTTTTTAAGGCGAGCCTGTATGAAGGCAAATCGTACAGCGAAATTGCGGAAGAGCAGAATATTAATGTCGCCACCGTCAGGGTGCAGATGAAAATTGCGCTGACTAAATTGCGCGAATCCCTTGGTACTCCCTATATGATAGCTATTTTGATGTTTCTTTAAAAAAAATCGGTTTTCTTTTAAACGTTTCTTTTTTTATTGCGTATCTAGTTATATACACCATAGAAAAAGAACGGTTTATGATAGAATATTACGATAAAGAAGAACTGGAATTACAGATTAGTAATTATTTGTCGGGCAATAGTACCGATGAAGAAAAAGAAACGTTGCTTGCCTTTCTGGCTTCCAATGAAGCAGCTGCCCGGACTTTCCGGGAAATGTCTGCCGTATGGGCACTTTCTTCCGTACCGTCGTTTGCAGAAATAGAAAACTCCAATTTAGTGCGGATAAAGGAGAGAATGACTGCTCCTGCCTCTTCGAAGCCTGTCCGGAAACTGATACCTGTCTGGCTGAAAGTGGCTGCCGCCGTTATTCTGCTGATCGGCTGCAACTATTTCTGGTATACGTATACGGAAAATCTGACGGAAGTATATACCAACGCCGATTCTCCTTACGAAATCAAGGTTCCTGCCGGATCGAGAACGAATATCGTTCTTCCTGACGGGACGGAGGTTTCTCTGAATGCAGGTTCTGTATTGCGCTATCACCGTGGGTTTGGTATCCGCGAACGTAATGTGACGTTGGATGGCGAAGGATACTTTAAAGTTGCGAAAAATGCAGAGGTTCCCTTCTTCGTGAAGACGAACGATGTGCAGGTGCAGGTAGTCGGCACGGTATTCAATGTCCGTGCTTATGATGACGATAATTATGTGATGGTGTCTCTGCTGGAAGGCAGGGTGAATTTATCGGCGTCTGCTAATTCTGTGATGAAATTATTCCCGAATGAGCAGGCACTGTATAACAAGAACACCGGACGAATGGAAAAGCTGAAGACCAATGCAAGTAAAGCCTGCGATTGGCTGGATGGCGGGTTGACCTTCGAGAATGCTTCATTCGCTGATATTGCCCATCGTCTGGAACGTAAATTCCAGGTGAAGATCAGCATAGAAAGCGAACGCCTGAAGGCCGAACACTTCTCCGGTTCTTTCGACAGCAATCAGAATATTTATGATATATTACACGAAATCAACGTTGAGAAACAATACACGTGGAAAGTCAGTGGTGACACCATCTTTATTACCGATAAAAGAAAGGGGGTAAGATAAAAGGAAGGAGAAAGAAAATGGACACAGCCGATAGATATATCGGCAGTCCGC
>PVMO01002814.1_pt1 | contig 18232 bp, 15 predicted proteins | sample 1853421 | NCBI WGS metagenome assembly PVMO01 (sample SAMN08533511, study PRJNA380276) | Human gut metagenome, whole genome shotgun sequencing project.
GCGTGGATGAGTCCGCCATCACCGGCGAGTCCGCCCCCGTGCTCCGTGAGTCCGGCGGCGACTTCGCCTCCGTCACCGGCGGCACCACTGTGGTGTCCGACTGGCTGAAGATCCGCATCACCTCTAACCCCGGCGAGTCCTTCCTGGACAAGATGATCGCCCTGGTGGAGGGCGCCTCCCGCAAGAAGACCCCCAACGAGATCGCCCTGCAGATCCTGCTGGTGGCCCTGACCATCATCTTCATGATCGTCATCGTCACCCTGTACCCCATCGGCCGCTACAGCGGCGTCACCCTGCCCGTGTCCACCCTGATCGCCCTGGCGGTGTGTCTGATCCCCACCACCATTGGAGCTCTGCTCTCCGCCATCGGCATCGCCGGCATGGACCGCGTCACCCGCTTCAATGTCATCGCCATGAGCGGTAAGGCCGTCGAGGCCTGCGGCGACGTGGACACCATGATCCTCGACAAGACCGGCACCATTACTTACGGCAACCGCATGGCCGCCGACTTCATCCCCGTCAGCGGCGTCAGCGTGGAGGAGCTCACCAAGTATGCGGCCCTCTCCTCCCTGAGCGACGCCACCCCCGAGGGCAAGAGCGTGGTTGCCCTGGCCAAGGAGCGGGGCGTCGTGGTGGACGAGAGCAACCTGAAGGGCGCCGAGTTCATCGAGTTCACCGCCAAGACCCGCATGAGCGGCGTGGATCTGGCCGACGGCACCTCCATCCGCAAGGGCGCCAGCGACGCCATTGTGGAGTACGTCAAGGGCCTGGGCGGCACCGTGCCCGCCGATCTGCAGGGCCACACCGACCAGGTGTCCAAGCAGGGCGGCACCCCCCTCACCGTCTGCGTGGGCAAGCGTGTGTTGGGTGTCATCTACCTGAAGGATATCGTGAAGGACGGCCTGGTGGAGCGTTTCGCCCGCCTGCGCGCCATCGGTATCAAGACCATCATGTGCACCGGCGACAACCCGCTGACCGCGGCGACCATCGCCCAGGAGGCCGGCGTGGACGGCTTCATCGCCGAGTGCCGCCCCGAGGATAAGATCAAGGTCATCAAGGAGGAGCAGGCTCAGGGCAAGATCGTCGCCATGACCGGCGACGGCACCAACGACGCCCCCGCTCTGGCCCAGGCCGACGTGGGCCTGGCCATGAACTCCGGCACCACCGCCGCCAAGGAGGCGGCCAACATGGTGGATCTGGACTCCGACCCCACCAAGATCCTCGAGGTTGTGGAGATCGGCAAGCAGCTGCTCATCACCCGCGGCTCCCTGACCACCTTCTCCATCGCCAACGACATCGCCAAGTACTTCGCCATCCTCCCCGCCATGTTTATGATGGTGATTCCCCAGATGCAGGTGCTGAACATCATGAAGCTGGCATCTCCCACCAGCGCCATTCTGTCCGCTCTGATCTTCAACGCCATCATCATCCCCTGCCTGATCCCGCTGGCCATGCGCGGCGTCAAGTACAAGCCCATGAGCGCCAGCAAGATGCTGACCCGCAACATGCTCATCTACGGCCTGGGCGGCGTCATCGTCCCCTTCATCGGCATCAAAGTGATCGACCTGATCATCGCGCCCCTGCTGACGATGCTCGGCCTCGGCATGGCAATGTAACAGGAGGAAACCGAACATGAAAGTGATCAAATCTCTCAGAGCGCCGGTTCTGGTGACCCTGGTACTGCTGCTGATCTGCGGCCTGATCTACCCGGTTGTCATGACGCTTATGAGCCAGGCGCTCTTCCCCAGCCAGGCCAACGGCAGCATCATCTATGTGGACGGCCAGGCCGTGGGCGCCAAGAACGTGGGCCAGGATTTCACTGACCCCCGCTTCATGCGCTGCCGCCCCTCCGCCTACCAGTACAACACCTATACGGTGGATGAGGAGGGCAACAAGTTCTACAACGACGGCAGCGAGTACGCCGGCGTGGCCTCCGGCTCCAACAACTACGGCGCGTCCAACCCCGCTCTGGCGGAGCGCGTGCAGGGCGACATCGACGAATTCCTGGCGGAGCATCCCGACCTGACGGTGGAGGACATCCCCACCGACCTGGTGACGGCCTCCGGTTCCGGCCTGGATCCCCACATCAGCCCTGCCTCTGCGGCTGTGCAGATTCCGCAGTTGGCGGAGAACACCACCGGCAAGGTGCTGGGCATCTTCGGTGAGGAGACGGTGAACGTTCTGGGCGTCAACCTGGATATCGCCGAGGCCCTCGGCCTGATCGGCGGCGTAGACTAATCGCTCAAAAGCCCCCCTGAACCTTGACCCGGATTGGTTCAGGGGGGCTTTCTGCGGCGCAGAGAGAGGGTGAACATCATCAGAATTGCCTTGATCGCACCACAGGAGAAGGACCGGCAGCAGCTCCGGGAGCAGATGTTTTCCTATGCGGTGCGCTGGAAGGTCGCCGTGGTGACCGACTGCTTCGACTGCCTGGAGGAGTTCGCCATGGCGGCGCAGAGCGGTGGATATCAATTAGTCTGCCTCCGCGGCGGCGAGCGCCAGTGGAGGGCGGCGGAGGAGCTGCGGCGCATCCGCGGAGAGGGGGAGACCCTCTGGGCCTATCTGGAGGAGGGACAGGCCCTGCGGGCCAAGGTGCTGACCGCGGCCGACACCTTCGGCGCCGTGGAGTGGCGGCGGGTGAGCGGCATGAACACCGTCATGACGGACTATTTCGCGCTGGCTCCCCGCCACGCGCGGGATGCCATTCTGCCCATTAAGCACCCGCTCCGTACCGATGATATCCACTACATTCAGGCGCAGAAGCAGACCCTGCTGCTCTACACCGCCTACGACCGCGTCCGGGCCCGGCTGGGCTTTCAGGCCATGGCCCTGCTGCTGGACGGCGAGCCCCAGTTTCTGATCTGCCCGGGCGGCCTGATTTTGAACACCGACAAGGTCTCCCGGGTGGAGGGCCGGGTGGTGGCCCTGGAAAATGGGAAACGGCTGATGCTGGAGGAGCCGGCGGTCCGGGAGCTCCAGGCCCGCCGGGCGGTCCGCCTTTCCCATATGCAGGCGCAAACGGTCTGAGTCAGATGACTCAGACCGTTTTTTGTGCTATAATAGGGCAGATACCACAGAGAGAAGGGGACGCTTTCATGAAGTATGAGGACATCCGGCGGCAGGTGCTCACCGCCATCCGGCAGGCCAGCGCTCAGGGGCTGATCCACGGGACATCAGGCAATATCTCCGTGCGGGACCGGGAGGCGGGGGTGGCCGCCATCACCCCCAGCGGGCGGCCCTATGACACTATGGAGCCGGGAGACATCGCCATTGTCACCCTGGACGGGGAGTGGGTGGATGGGCCCTACGCGCCCTCCTCTGAGACCCCCATGCACACGGCGGTTTACCGCGCCCGCCCCGACGTGGGGGCGGTGGTGCATAACCACGCCCTGTTCTGCACCGTGATGGCCATGGCGGTGGATGAGCTGCCCCCCTCCACGCCGCCCCAGGCGGAGTTCGCCCCCATCCGGGTGGTGCCCTTCGCGGTGCCCGGCTCCCGGGCGCTGGCCGCCTCAGTGACCGCCGCCCTGGGGACGGACGGGCTGGCCGTGCTGCTGCGCAATCACGGCAGCCTCTGCTGCGGCCGGGACCTGCCCGCGGCCATGAACGCCGCCGCCTATGTGGAGGAGGCGGCCCAGGTGGCCTACTACGCCTCCGCCCTGGGCCGCTTCACCCCGCTGGGCGAGGCGGACATTCGGGCCTGTAAGGAGATGCTGACCGCCGGGCGGGCGGTCTAGCCGACGAAAGGGAACGAAACAGCCCCGGCCGCAATGCGGCCGGGGCTGTCTGTTTACGGATTGACCACCTCGCCGGTGAAGACGCTCTTGCTTTCCACCGTCAGCTCGCCATCCCGGCAGTCCACGGTGAGGGTGTCGCCGCCCTGCACCTCGTCGGCGATGATCTTCCGGCTGATGAGGGTCTCCACACTGTGCTGCACGAAGCGGCGCAGGGGACGGGCGCCGAAGGCCGGGTCGTAGGCGCTGTCGATGATGTGCTGCTTGGCCGCCGGGGTGAGGGCCACCTTGAGCTGCTTATCCTCCAGGCGGCGGTTGAGCTCGGCCACCAGCAGATCGATGATGTGGGTGATGTTGTCCTTGGTGAGGGGCTTGTAGAACACAATCTCGTCCAGCCGGTTGAGGAACTCGGGCCGGAAGGAGTGGTGCAGCAGATCGTTGACGGCATTTTTCGCCTCGGCGGTGATGTCGCCCTTCTTATCGATGCCGTCCAGCAGGTACTGGGACCCCAGGTTGGAGGTGAGGATGATAATGGTGTTCTTGAAATCCACGGTTCGGCCTTGACTGTCGGTAATCCGGCCGTCGTCCAATACCTGGAGTAATATGTTGAACACGTCGGGGTGGGCCTTCTCCACCTCGTCGAAGAGCACCACGGAGTAGGGGTGGCGGCGGACGGCCTCGGTGAGCTGGCCGCCCTCCTCATAGCCCACGTATCCGGGAGGCGCGCCGATGAGGCGGGAGACGGAGAACTTCTCCATATACTCGCTCATGTCGATGCGCACCAGGTTCTTCTCGCTGTCGAACAGGGCCTCGGCCAGGGCCTTGGCCAGCTCGGTCTTGCCCACGCCGGTGGGGCCCAGGAACAGGAAGGAGCCGATGGGACGGTCGGGATCGGCGATGCCCGCCCGGGAGCGGAGAATAGCCTCGCTCACCAGGCGCACAGCCTCGTCCTGGCCCACCACCCGCTGGTGGAGGATGTCCTCCAGGTGGAGCAGCTTTTCCCGCTCCCCCTCCATCAGCTTGGCCACGGGGATGCCCGTCCAGCGCTCGATGATGCGGGCGATCTCCTCCTCGGTGACCTTGTCCCGCAGCAGAGAACGGGCCTTGCCCTCGTTGGCGATGGCCTCCTCGGCCTCCAGCTGTTTCCGCAGCTCGGGGATGCGGCCGTACTGGAGCTCGGCGGCGCGGTTCAGATCGTACTGCCGCTGGGCGGCCTCCAGCTCGGCGTTGGCGCTCTCCAGCTCCTCCCGGAGCTTCTGCACCTTGCCGATGGCGTTCTTCTCGTTTTCCCACTGGGCCTTCTTGGCGTTGAACTCGTCCCGCATCTCGGCCAGCTCCTTCTGGATCTCGGCCAGATGCTCCCTGGACAGGGCGTCGTCCTCCTTCTTGAGGGCGGCCTCCTCAATCTCGTGCTGGATGATCTTCCGCTGGATGACGTCCAGCTCGGTGGGCATGGAGTCGATCTCGGTGCGGATCATGGCGCAGGCCTCGTCGATGAGGTCGATGGCCTTGTCGGGGAGGAAGCGGTCGGTGATATAGCGGTTGGACAGGGTGGCGGCGGCGATGATGGCGCCGTCCTGGATCTTGACGCCGTGGTACACCTCGTACCGCTCCTTCAGGCCGCGGAGGATGGCGATGGTGTCCTCCACCGTGGGCTCGGAGACCATGACGGGCTGGAAGCGCCGCTCCAGGGCGGCGTCCTTCTCGATATACTGGCGGTACTCGTTGAGGGTGGTGGCACCGATGCAGTGCAGCTCGCCCCGGGCCAGCAGGGGCTTGAGCAGGTTGCCCGCGTCCATGGCGCCCTCGGTCTTGCCCGCGCCCACGATGGTGTGCAGCTCGTCGATGAAGAGGATGATGCGGCCCTCGGACTTTTTGACCTCGTTGAGGACGGCCTTCAGCCGCTCCTCAAACTCGCCGCGGTACTTGGCCCCGGCGATCAGGGAACCCATGTCCAGGGCGAAGATGGTCTTGTCCTTCAGGGAGGCGGGGACGTCCCCCTTGACGATGCGCTGGGCCAGCCCCTCGGCGATGGCGGTCTTGCCCACGCCGGGCTCGCCGATGAGCACCGGGTTGTTCTTGCTCTTGCGGCTCAGGATACGGATGACGTTGCGGATTTCGTCGTCCCGGCCGATGACCGGATCCAGCTTGTTGGCCCTGGCCCGCTCCACCAGGTCGGAGCCGTACTTCTTCAGGGCGTTGTAGGTCTCCTCCGGGTTGTCGGAGGTCACACGCTGGTTGCCCCGCACGTTGGTCAGGGCCTGGAGCACGCCCTCCTTCTGTACGTTGTAGGTGCGGAACAGCTCCTTCAGCTCCCGGTTGGCCGTGTCCAGCAGGGCCAGCAGCAGGTGCTCCACCGACACATACTCGTCCTTCATGGACGCGGCGATGCTCTCGGCGGTGTTGAGGCACTTGTCCACGTCCTGGGCCACATAGATCTTGCCCTGCTCCCGGCCGGAGCCGGACACACGGGGCAGCTTCTCCACCTCCGCCTTGGCGGCGGCGGTGAAGGAGGGGACGGTGAGGCCCATGTTCCCCAGCAGCTGGGGAATCAGCCCACCCTCGTCCAGCAGCAGGGCCAGCAGCAGGTGGGGCTGCTCAATCTGCTGGTTGCCGTACTCGGTGGCGATGGACTGGGCGTTCTGCACCGCCTCCAGGGATTTCTGGGTATATTTCTGCGCGTTCATATTGCGTCACGCTCCTTTTATAAGGAGAATCAGGATTTCTCCCGACCCAACAGATAGTCTACGGAGACCTGGTAAAAATCGGCCAGCGTGATCAGATGGTGGGCGGGGATTTCCTGAATCCCTTTTTCGTATTTATAGTATTGCTGCTGCGTGGTGCCAAGCAGCTTTCCGATGGTTTCCTGGGTCAAATCACGATCCTCCCGCAGGTCTCGCAGTCTGGGATAGCAATACATATTATCACCTCGGGGAAACCATAGCATAAATCTGATTAGATGTATTGACTTTAAACCCTATCAGATGTATGCTCTCTGTGAGGTGATTTTATGTCATTGCCCCGGAAGTACATGGTGGAAAAGCGGGTCTGCGGGACCTGCGTTCATTACCGCCAGCACTATGTCCGTAGCCGGGAGGGATATTACATTCCCTTGTGGTACGGCCATTGCATCCACCCCTGGCGGCGGCACCCGGAGCCGGACTTCGGCTGCGAGCGCTGGGAGGGAACAGAAAACGGGAAGGAGCCGGTCAGCCAAGGCTGACCGGCTCCTGGATATCCAGGTCAATCAATGGCAATCCGGCGGCTCTCAGGAACCACGGGGACGGCCTTGGGCAGGTTCAGCTCCAGAATGCCGTTGTTGTAAGCGGCGGTAATGGAGCCCTCATCGATGCCGGTGATATCAAAGGAACGGTTGAAGGAGCCGTACCGGCGTTCCCGGCGGATGTAGGCGCCCTTGGCGTCCTTCTGCTCCTGGTTCTCGCTGTGCTCGGCGGTGATGGTGAGGATACCGTCCTTCACATCCAGCTTGATGTCGCCCTTGTCGAACCCGGGCAGCTCGGCTTCTAAGACAAACTTGTCTCCGGCGTCCCGAATGTCGGTGCGGAAGGCGGGCAGGCTGGCGTTGCTGCCGCGGAAGAAGTTGCGGGTAAAGTTATCAAAGGTATCAAACAGGTTGTCGTCGCTGCGCTCAAAGGGAAGCATGCCAAACATAAAAATCGCTCCTTTTTTCGGAAATGTAATTTAGCAATGGGAACATTGATGTGCTAAAACTTCCTTTGTTCCATTCCAATCATCCTCTTTCCGGGGGCCTTTCCGGCCCCTCAACTCATTTTCTGAGACAAAGTATAGGCCGAGTTTATGAACAAATATACATGTAAATATGTCTAAATTGTAAATGTTAGCACTCTGCGTTTAAGAGTGCTAAAAAGCCGAAGGGACTTTACGGGGGACGAAAAAAGAGGTATAATGCCCCAGTGTGTTTCAAAAAGGGAGGAAAAACCGTGAGAAAGACCAACGATCTGGGGCGTGATCCAGTCTTCCGGCTGGTGTGCCGGCTGGCCATCCCCACGATGCTGGCTCAGCTGGTCAGCGTCCTTTACAGCATTGTAGACCGCATCTACATCGGCAACATCCAGGGCATCGGCGATCTGGCCCTGGCGGGGGTGGGGGTGTGCGGCCCCATCGTCACCCTGCTGTCCTCCTTCGCCTCCCTGGTGGGCCTGGGCGGCTCCCCCATCATGGCCATGCGCATGGGGGAGGGGAGGGACAGGGAGGCGGGCCGGGTGCTGTCCAACAGCTTCCTGATGCTGCTGATACTGTCCGGCGTGCTGACCACTCTGTTCCTCCTGCTGAAGGAGCATCTGCTCATGTGGTTCGGCGCCAGCGACGCCACCTTCGGCTACGCCAACACCTACCTGACCATCTACACCGCGGGCACCTTCTTTGCCCTCATGGCCACCGGCATGAACAGCTTTTTGATCGCCCAGGGCTTTTCCGGCCTGGGGATGGCCACGGTGATGCTGGGGGCGGTGCTCAATATCGTCCTGGACCCCATCTTTATCTTTGTGCTCCATCTGGACGTGGCCGGGGCCGCCCTGGCCACCGTGCTCTCCCAGATGGCCTCCTGCGCCTTTGTGCTCCTCTCCCTGCGGCGGAAGCGGATGCCGGTGCGCCTGCGGTGGGGCGGCTTCTCCTGGCGCATCATGCGGCGGGTGCTGGCCTTCGGCCTGTCCCCCTTCCTCATCATCGCCACGGACAGCATCCTGCTGATCGTGCTGAACACTGTGCTCCAGCGCTACGGCGGGCCGGAGCTGGGGGATACCCTGGTGACCTGCGCCACCATCGTGCAGAGCTACCTGCTCCTCATCACCATGCCCATGGGCGGCCTTACCCTGGGCAGCCAGCCAGTGGTCAGCTTCAACTACGGCGCGGCCAACCTGGAGCGCATCAAGAGGGCTATCCAGTCCATCGTGGCCCTGTGCGTGACCTTCTGTGTGCTCATGACGGTGGTGACCCACACCCTGTCCCCGGTGTTTGTGGGCCTGTTTACCCAGAACCCGGAGGTGGCGGCGCGGTCGGTACGCTACATTAAAGTCTTTACCGCCATGATCATCCCCCTGGCGATCCAGTATCCCCTGGTGGACGAGACCACCGCCCTGGGCCATGTGCGGCTGGCCCTGTTCTGCTCCATCTTCCGCAAGTGCGTGTTCCTGGCGGGTCTGCTCCTGCTGCCCGCCCTAGTCTCCCCGGAGGCCACCTTCCTCTCCGAGCCCATCGCCGACGCGGTGGCCGCCACAGTGACCACCTGCCTGTTCCTCCACTTCTTCCCCAAAATCCTGGCCCAGCGGGCCGCGCGGGAGCGGGAGGAGCGGGAAGAGCAACCAAAAGTTGCGCCATAATTGGTGGAGGCAACCGGTCAAACCGGGTAGAATGAGGCCAGTTTGAAAGGAGTGTTTGGTATGAACATTACATCGATCTACATGATTCCTTTTTTGCTGTTCGAACTGGCTATCTGGGCGGGGATTATCTATCTAGCCGTGCTACTGATCAAGGCCCTGCGGAAGTACCTGAAGTCCGGCCCCGTCCGGCAGGAGAAGGCGGAGATGGCCAAGAGCCTGGGGGAGGCCATCAGGTATCACCGCACCCGCTGCAAGATGACCCAGGAGTTCGTGGCGGAGTCCCTGGGCGTGAGCCGTCAGGCGGTGAGCAAGTGGGAGAGCGGCACCGCCGATCCCAGCACCTCCAACCTGCTGGCCCTGGCCAAGCTCTTCGGAGTTTCGGCGGAGGAGCTGCTGAAAAGCGTGGAATGACCCCAAAAACTGTGATCGCCTGCCCCGGCCGGGGCAGGCGATCTTTTTTATTGGACTCATCAAGAGGCGGAGCGGGCGTTCTGTCCCTGCTGCCAGTCCTTGTTGAAGCGGTGTTCATCCACTAGCAGTACAATGAGCGCGGAGACTACGGATACGCCGGCAAAAATGAGATAGGTGTAGCGCAGGTTGCCGCCGGTGATGTTGGAGACTACGCCGTTGACCACGAAGGAGAGGGCGGACACCGCGCCTTGGATGGGGAAAACGACGGAATTTACCTTGCTGAATCCCTGACGGCCAAACACGGAGGTGGTAAGGGAGGTGGTGAAGTTGGCGGAGCCGCCGATGGACATGCCGATCATAAAGATGGAGACATAGACCAGAACGGTGTTCTCGGTGGCGTTGGCCAGCAGGGAGAGGGCGTACCAGATGCCGAAGAACAGCATGGACTTTTTGGTGCCAAGGCGCTCATCCATATAGCCCACGAAAAAGGAGCCGACCAGGCCGATGAGAGCTACCAGGCTGAGGATAAAGGTTGCCTGCTCCCGGGAGAAGCCCAGCTCCATGTTGCGCAGCACCATTTGAGATACCACGCCCAGGGAGCAGATTTGGAACATGCCGGTGGTGACGGCCACCAGCCAGGTTTCCTTGCACCGCAGCAGTCTGCCGGTGGTCCAGCCGCCAGTGGGATCCTCATGGCCGTGGAAGTACTCGGTTCGGTAGACCTCATCGGACACATTGTCCGGGTTGAGGCCGCGCTCCTGCGGAGTATTGCGGACGAGAAGCAGACCAAGAATGCCCAGCACGATGGCGCAAACGGAGATGGGAATTACACCGTTGCCAATGCCCAGCCGACCTACCAGAAGTGTGATAAGGGGGACAAAGGCGACGGAGGCCAGATTGTGGCCCATGGTGGTGTAGCCCATGACGATGCCTTTTTTCTTGGGGAACCACTGGGTGACCAGATCCCCGCCGGAGATGTAGCCCGCAGACATGACGCCGCCCACCACAATACACATGCAGACGGTATACATGGCAAGATTGACGGCATTGCCTACGCCGAGATAGGCCAGGCCGGCGACAATTAGGCACACGCCGGAGGTGATGCGGGCGCCGATCACCCGGTTGATCTGGCCTACGACAATAAAGAAGATGACGCCCACCACGCCGGCCACGGTGTTCATATTCAGTACGGTACCGGGAAGGATGCCGAACTTCTCTGCGATGGCCGGGGCGGTTACATTGGAACCGCTGTTCACCATGCCGGCATAAAGCCAGAACATCAGCAGACAGTACAGGATGGTGACCCAGCCCTGCACACCGAAGTTTACGACCGAGGACTTGTTGCCGTCATGTTTCCTGTTCCTCATGGATGACACCTCCAAATCAATTAAGAAAGGGAAATTCCCAGTAATGCTTCTGCGTTTTGATAGTAGAGCCTGGCGTAGTCCGCCTCATTCAGCGGAATCCCGCGCAAAAAGGCCATCATGTCCTCCACGGACTCATAGGGGTAGTCGCTTGCAAAGAGAATGTGGTCCATACCCAGCACATCCTGGGTACAGCGGAAAGCCTCCGGCGACATATTGCCGCTGGTAGTAACCCAGATGTTGTGCTGAAAGTAGTAGCGCAGCGGGCGGCGGCAGCGAATGGCCGGATTGGGCAGAAATTTGATCCGGTTTTCAATACGGTCCAGCAAAAAGGGAAGCCCCTCGCCCAGGTGTCCCAGTACCAGCCGGAGAGAGGGAATCTCGTCGAACAGGCCGGATACCACCATGCGCAGCAGCGTGGTGACCGTATCCACCGTAAAGCCAAGACCGGGACCGGCAAAGGTAAAGCCGTAGCCTGCGTAGCGGCTGCCCTCGGGGAGCTGAGGGTGGAGATAGACGTAGACGCCAAGTTCGGCGGCCTTGCGGAAGAGGGGGAGATAGCGGGGATCGTCCGGTGCGGTGTTTCCGTAATTAGAGTGGGTGTGCCATGACACAAAGCCATATTCCTTCACACAGCGCTCCAGCTCCCGCTCCGCAGCAGCCACGTCCTTTACGGGGAGAATGGCGCTGCCGAACAGACGGCCGGGATGGGCCCGCGTCAGCTCATACAGCGCGGCATTGGTGGCCTGGCAAACGGCTATGCTCTTGGCGGGCTCAAGCTGCTCGGCGCCGGGGGAACAGCTCAGCACCGCATGGGTAATCCCCTGCTGCTCCAGTAGGGACAGGCGATGCTCGCCTACTTCCAGAAGCCGCTGAAGCAGCTCCCCCTGGGGCATACAGACATCCTCGGTCCAGTGAATCTGGTCAGTGGCGCGGTCATAAAACGGCGGCTGACTGCGCTGCGCCAGCGCGTCAATGAGACATGGAGCGTAAAAGTGATTTTCCAGATCAATGCGGATCAAAGAAAGACCTCCCTTTGAGGAATAATATAATTGAAATAGTCGGTAATAATTATTACACGATGCAAGAGTAGCATAATAATAATATACTGTCAAGTGTTATTATATTATCGATGCAGAGAAAAAACAAAATAGATGTTTTGGACAAAAAGTTGGCGGGAAACTTGTGCGGAATACAGAATTGGAGGCACAGTGATGCTTGACAGGATATTTATAACAGGATAAACTAGAATCAACAGTTAAATTTGAAAGGAGGGGGAGAAGCATGGAGAGCGATGTCAGGGAAAAGATTTTGGAGACAGCCAGATGTATTTTCCTGAAAGAGGGCTACAAAGGGACAACCATTAACAGTATCGCCCGGGCGGCTGGGATCTCCCCGTCCACCATCTACCTGCACTTCAATGGGAAAAAGGATCTGTTTGAAAATCTGGACATTTCGGAAGAAGAGGCGTTGCAGGATGCATATAACGCCAACCGCACCTCAATTCTTCAGACGGCGCTGATCCTTTTTGGGGAACACGGCTATGACGGGGTATCTATGGATATGCTGGCCAGGGAGTCGGGCTATTCCAAGGCCACACTCTACCAGTATTTCAAGGACAAAGAGGAGCTCTACTCCGCTGTCATGCAGGAGACACCGTTCTATTTCAATTTTTTGAGCATTCAGCCGGAAATAGACGGCTATGATTTGGAGGCTGCTATCAAAAAGATAGGGCTGGCCTATCTGGCGGTTTTTGACACGCCGGAGCGTATCGCCTTTACCCGGGCCATCATCCGGGACTCCAAGCGGCACCCGGAGGTCAGCAGCATCTATCATAAGAACGGCATCGGCTATGTGGCCCGCTGTGTAGAGACGGTGCTGAAGAGGTATACCGGCAATCTCCAAGAGGGGGTGGACACCTATCTGGCCTCTAAGACCTATGTGGGCTCCCTGTTTGGGTTTGCGATTCAGTATAAAATTGTGGTGGGAGTAGAACCCCAGTACGGGGATGAGGAGATTGTAGATACGCTGACAAAGATTTTTCTCCACGGGATTCTGCATTGAATTCAAAAGCACCCTGACTTACAGGACAGGGCGCTCGGGCTGACCGGGAAAGAGCAGAAGGAGGGGAACGTATGCTTGCCATTTGGAACCGCCGCGAGCTGGTCACCGTTCTGACCATGCAGGAACAGAGCGATATCTTGTCCGCCCTGCGGGATGCGGGGTTGGACTACACGGTGAAGGCGATCGACCGCAGCTCGCCTTCCGCCCTCAATCCGGGTACCCGGGCCGACTTCGGTACCATGGGCATGTCGTCGGGGGCACAGTACGAGTACATCATCTATGTGAACAAGAGGGACTACGATGCCGCGCGGGACGCGGCGGGGCTTCCCGGAGACATTCGCTGAATCAGAAACAAAAAGTCCGGCCCGTGCAAATGCACGGGCCGGACTTTTTGGGGAGAAGGGAAGGTTCCGCTTCCCCACGCAAACCGCTGACGCTGGGGTTGCGCGGGGGCCCCGGTTCAGTTGAAGGCGGTGTCGAGATCCTTGTCGCCGCCCCTCGTCGGCGCAAAGTCCACTCTGCTCGGGACACCCTTGCGGGCATCCCTCGCTGCGCTCCCTTGCGCCTCCGCTCCGGACGCGACCCGCTGCGCGGGGCTCGCGCCCGGTTCTGGGTCAGTTGGAGGCAGTGTCCAGATCTTTATCACCGCCCCAGATCATGTTGCGGCGCAGCTCATCGCCCACCAGCTCCATCTGGTGCTTCTTGAGCTGGGCGCGCTTGGAGTTGAAGAAGGTGCGGCCGTTCTTGTTCTCGGCGATCCACTTGCCGGCGAAGGTGCCGTCCTGAATGTCGGAGAGCACGGCGCGCATGCGGGCCTTGGTCTCCTCGTGGGGGATGACACGGGGGCCGGAGACGTACTCACCGAACTCAGCGGTGTCGGAGATGGAGTAGTTCATGGCCGCCACGCCGCCCTTGTTGATCAGGTCGATGATCAGCTTCATCTCGTGGATGCACTCGAAGTAAGCGTTCTCCGGCTCATAGCCGGCCTCCACCAGCACCTCAAAGCCGCAGCGCATCAGATCCACCACGCCGCCGCACAGCACGGTCTGCTCGCCGAACAGGTCGGTCTCGGTCTCGTCGTGGAAGGTGGTCTCCATCACGCCGGCCCGGGCGCCGCCGATGCCCGCGATGTAGGCCAGGGCGAGCTTATAGGCGTTGCCGGTGGCGTTCTGCTCCACCGCCACGAGGCAGGGCACGCCCTTGCCGTTGACGTAGGTGGAACGGACGGTGTGGCCGGGGCCCTTGGGGGCCGCCATGAACACGTCCACGCCGGCGGGGGGGACGATCTGCTGATAGCGGATGTTGAAGCCGTGGGCGAAGGCCAGGGCCTTGCCCTCGGTCAGGTAGGGGGCAATGTCATTCTTATAGACCTCTGCCTGGACCTCGTCGTTGATGAGCATCATTACAATGTCGCCCCACTGGGCGGCCTCGGCCACAGTCTTGACCGCCAGGCCGGCCTTCTCCGCCTCGGCCCAGTTCTTGGAGCCGGCCCGCAGGCCGACGCACACATCGCACCCGGAGTCCTTCAGGTTGAGGGCGTGGGCGTGGCCCTGGGAGCCGTAGCCGATGATGGCGATTTTCTTGCCGTTCAGGTAGGAGAGCTCGCAGTCCTTCTCGTAGTACATCTTAGCCATGGTGATACACTCCTTTTTCTTCTTGTTGGTGGGGGAATTTGAACTCATGATAGCATAGTTTTCGGGAAAAGAATGATAACTGTGATACAATCCGCAGAAGCGGAAGGCCGCCGCATGGGGCGGAGGTCAGTCAAGCACCCGCTCCAGCTCGATCTCATCCCCGTCCGCCCGGCCGGTGGGAGAGAAGCGCAGGGTCTGGTACAAATGGCAGGCGGCCGCGTTTTCCGGGCTGACGGTCAGCCGGACGAGGTTGGAAGCCCCGAAAGGCTTGGAACGGATATAGGCAAGCGCCGCCTCCATAGCCGCCCTCCCGCAGCCCCTGCCCTGGTGCTGGGCGTCGATCATCAGATGCCAGATGAAGTAAGCCTCTTCGTCATAGTCATAGATGACCATCAGATATCCGACCACCTGACCGGCGCGGCAGACCGCAAAGGGCGTACACTGACTGTAGTATACATACGCCTGGGCCAGACTCCGGATCGGGTGGGATACGAATTTCTCCTGCTGGGCCTCTAATTTCAGGGAAAAGCACGCAAGAAAGTTGGATTCATCCACTTTTTGCAGGGTAATATGGTTCATATTTCCTCCTTCATATCTGGAGGGCTAATAGAGGAACACCCTCCCTTTGGTTGACAGGAACATGGTTTCATACCGCTTCATACATGCTTTCCCCCTTTCTGTGGAAAATGAGACACTTCATATTTGATATAAAAACACAGAGGCCTCTGTGGAATTTGCCGGGGCCTATGTTCTGTGCACCGGGAAACAGGAGCTTTACAGGAAGTTCTTGCCCAGATTAAACTCGGTCTGCATGTCCCAAACGCGCCGACGCGTTTGGGAGCCCTTCGGGCGGGAATTCACATCCTCGGCGGAAGCACCCGCAAGGGGTACGCCACATCCGTAGGGCGGCAAAGCCGCCAACGGCTGTGCAGTGAATTGCCCCTGCGGCAAGGTTTCGCTGCGCGAAACGCCTGGACGCCGCAGAGCGGCGGCTCGCTGCGCTCGCAGGAACAGACCGGCCGGCGCTACAGGAAGTTCTTGCCCAGATTAAACTCGGTCTGTTCCTTGGTCTCGTCGCCGATGGTATAGGCGCCCCGTTCGAGGGCGACCATGCCGGTGCGCACCAGCTCCAGGATGCCGAAGGCCTCCAGCAGCTTCTGCATGGCGTCGGCCTTGGTCTCGTCGCCGATCAGGGCCAGGGTGAGGGACTTGAGGGACACATCGATGATGGAGGCCCGGAAGATGTTGGCGATCTGGATGATCTCGTTGCGGATGTCGGGGGTCTCGGCCCGCACCTTGAACATGACCAGCTCCCGGCGGATGGACCGCTCGGGCAGCAGCTCCTGCACGGAGTAGACGGAGAACTGCTTGCGCAGCTGGTTCATGATCTGCTCAATCATGGGCTTGTCGGCCCACACCTCGATGGTGATGCGGGACACGGCTGGGTCGTCGGTGGTGCCCACCGCCAGGGATTCAATGTTATAGCCCTTCCGGGAGAACAGCCGGGAGACTTGGGACAGGACACCGGCGGCATTTTCCACCAGCACCGAGAGGGTGCGGCGGGTCACATTGGCTTCATTCATATCCACGCCCTCCTTTAATCCAGGATGAAATCGGTAACCGGAGCGCCGGCGGAGACCATGGGGTGGACCATGGCGTCCTTGTCGATGGCGCACTCGATGAGGTAGGGCCGGCCTGCGGCCACGGCCCGGCGGAAGGCCGCCTCGAACTCCGGCTGGGTGGCGGCCCGCTCCCCCTGGATGCCGTAGGCCTCCGCCAGCTTGACGAAGTCGGGGCCGCGGTCCAGATCGGTCTGGGAGAACCGCTTTTGGTAGATCAGGTTCTGCCACTGGCGCACCATACCCAGGGTGCGGTTGTTGAAGATGACGGTGATGACGGGGATGTTGTAGTGCTCGGCGGTGCAGAGCTCGTGGCAGTTCATGCGGAAGCAGCCGTCGCCGGTGCAGTGCACCACCACCTTGCCCGGATTGCCCACGGCGGCCCCCATGGCGGCCCCCAGGCCGAAGCCCATGGTGCCGAAGCCGCCGGAGGTGATGAACTGGCCGGGGCGGGAGAAGTGGTAGTACTGGGCGCACCACATCTGATGCTGGCCCACATCGGTGGCCACGATGGCGTCCCCGCCGGTGACGGCCTGGATGGTCTCCAGAATCTCGTGGGGGTGGAGAACATCGTCTTTCTTGAGGGGCACCTCCGGGTGGGAGAACACCCACGCCTTCCACTCCGGGTAGTCGTGCTGGGGGAGCTTCTCGTTGAGCAGCTCCAGCACCCGGCGGGCGTCGCCGATGATGTGGTGGTGGGTGAGCACGTTCTTGTCGATCTCCGCCCGGTCGATGTCGATGTGGACGATTTTGGCGTTGGGTGCGAAGGTGGCGGGGTCGGTGGCCACCCGGTCGGAGAAGCGGCAGCCGACGGCGATGAGCAGATCGCACTGGTCGGAGGCGAGATTGGAGGCGTGGGAGCCGTGCATACCGATCATGCCGGTGAACAGCCGGTGATTGCCGGGGCAGGCGCCGCCGCCCATGATGGTGGAGGCCACCGGAGCGTTGAGCCGCTCGATAAAGGTGCGGAACTGGGGCACAGCTCCCTTGGAGCGGATGACCCCGCCGCCCACCAGCACCAGGGGCTTCCGGGCCCCCTCAATGAGATCCAGCAGGGTCTGAATGTCCCCCGCGTCGGGCTCGGGAGTCTTGAGATCGTGGCTGGCCCGGCGGAGCATGGCCCCCAGCCGGCCGTGGTTGGCGTGCTGGTCGAGGGGGAGGGGCTCGTAATCGGCCTCGGCGGCGGTGACGTTCTTGGCGATGTCCACCAGCACGGGGCCGGGGCGGCCGGAGCGGGCGATGGCGAAGGCCTCCCGCAGCACGTCGGCCAGGGCGCCGGGGTCCTTCACCAGATAGTTGCACTTGGTGATGGGCATGGAGATACCGGTGATGTCCACCTCCTGAAAGGAGTCCTTGCCGATGAGGTTCTCGCTGACGTTGCAGGTGATGAACACCACAGGGGAGGAGTCGTAGTAGGCCGTGGCGATGCCGGTGGTCAGGTTGGTGGCCCCGGGGCCGGAGGTGGCGAAGCACACCCCCACCTTTCCGGTGGCGCGGGCATAGCCGTCGGCGGCGTGGGAGGCGCCCTGCTCGTGGGCGGTGAGGATATGGCGGATTTTGTCCTTGTAGCCGTGGAGCTCAAATTCGTCGTATACGTTCAGGATCGTGCCGCCGGGGTAGCCGAAGACCGTGTCCACCCCCTGCTCCAGAAGGCACTCCATCAAAATCTGGGCGGTTTTCATTCTCATGGGTCGTCCAACCTCCTTTAACGATAAAAACAAGCATGGCGGCCTCGTCCCATAGGACGAAGCCGCCATGACTCCGTGGTACCACCTAACTTCGCGGGGCGCGCCCGCGCACTCATTGCCCCGCTAACGGAGGGGAAACCGTCCCTGCCTAACCTGCGGTTCAGCAGGGCTGCTCCCGGGCGAGCGTTCGGGGCGGCCTCATGGGAGCTTACACCAGCCGCTCCCTCTCTGCGCTTATGTACCGCCCGTACTGTCCCGGTCATCGCCTTTGTACGCTCCGGGCAAGCCCGGAAAATGTAATTACCTGATATCATACCGTTCCGGACCGCATTTGTCAATTGGGTTAATTTCACTTTTT
>PVMO01019805.1_pt1 | contig 18105 bp, 26 predicted proteins | sample 1853421 | NCBI WGS metagenome assembly PVMO01 (sample SAMN08533511, study PRJNA380276) | Human gut metagenome, whole genome shotgun sequencing project.
TTCCTTTACTCGTTACAAGTTGAAGCATAGAAAGCGTATTTACAAGGAGCATCAAAAAGATTGGAAAACTTATATAAGAACTTTATAAAATTTGGATATTATGAGTGATTTGAATTTAGAAAATATAGTTGGCTTTAAAGCTGTGGATAAAGACGGCAACGAACAAAATGTGACAGTAGATGAAATGGTGGATATGGTTTCCACAAGAATGGTTATGGCTTTGTCTGAAACTTCAACATTTGCTGCCGCTGCTGCAACAGGAAATGACGTGTATGAGAATGAACTTCCGACAGTAACGGATGCCGCAAATGTAAGAGTTTTACAAAGTAGCGGAGATGCCGCAAAAATGACGATGCAGTCGCTTGCATCAAAACTGGGAGAACTGATAGGTACAGCTACGGCTAATAAGAATGGATTAATGAGTAAAATATTTGCAGTAACTGATATAGAAAGAGGAAAAGGTCTGATTATTGACTATAAAGCTGATTCTAATGGTTTATATACTTCTTCTTCGTTGATAGAAATATATGTCTATTCGGGAGCTAATACTGCATTTTATAGAGTGATGTCAACACCTACTGGATCTAAAAACATAGAAATAAAATATATGGGAAAGAATTGGTGCGATTTTAAATATGCGGATAGTAAATTATATGTATTACCTAAGTCGGATGATTCTTCTATTTCGTATAAGGTATCATTAGTTAGAAGAACAAGACCGAATTTCTTAACAATAGACTTTTCTGATTTTTCCAATATTACAGGTGAAATAATTACACCTACACCTGATTAATCCACTTCTGGGAGAACTGATAGGGGTTAATTACTTGAAAAAAGCCTTTGATTATAAAAATATAATATTAGGACGTAATGAATCTTACGAATTAGGAATATGTGCAGGACTTGTAGTAATTAGAAATATTTATATATCTGCTGCATTTTCATTGTTGCTAATCGATGAATTCCACAATGCTGTTACAACTATAGCTGGTAACAGTATAAAAGAGCTCGGTCTTGAATTTAGATTTGATACAACTGATTACAAAGCAAGAATGAGTATAATCAATGTTAGTAGTAATAATGCTAATATTGAAATTTCTTATCAAAATCTAAGTTTTTTAATCCTTCTGGGAGAACTGATGAATAGTTTGGGGTTATTCCCATTTATGTTTAGAGGGATAATGACAAATAGGAGTTATAATGATTTGATCGAAACTGGCTATTATAAGATACAAGACAACATGATTGATGGACCTAGCACTTATTGGGGAACACTTGTCGTTTTTAATGACAGTGATCAAATAACACAAGTGTTCTATCCAAACATAGACAGCACAGAAATATCCACTAGAAAAGGTAATATCAATAATTTTGTAAAGTCAGCGTGGAGAATCATTTCTTTTACATAAAATAAGCCATAGCCCCGATCTGGGAGGACTGCTACAGGTTTCTTCAGTTGGAGAAATTGATTTAAAACCTAATATTAATGTAAGCATGAAGTTGCGAGAAGGTATATACGCATTTTACGATAACTATGCGATCTCTGGCTTCATTCTAACAGTTGCAGACAATATTTATACTAATAGAAGTAAGATTATTGCAGGTGAAAAATCAGCCAGTTTATCTATTGAGTTTGGTTCAAATGGTGTAACTTTTCAGTCTAATGCTGCCCGGAAACTTCATTATAGGCTATTAGCATATTATAAGTAATTTGTCGTATCGGGTGGCACCGGCTTGTACCGGACCACCCGTTTTTTAATCATGTCAAAGATACGGTTTTCCAATTACCCCAACTGTTACTAAACCATTTCACTCGATATTTATAAATATCTCCGCTATAATTATATAGATTCTGAATACAACAGATATTAGGTTTGCCGATTACAACTAATACACGATTACGGACATATTCTAATTTTGAATTTTGTGATAGTAAGTATATTCCGCTATATTGCATAGAATCTAATTCGTCTTGAGATTCTATTTCTTTCTGATCTCTGAACCTTAACCACGTATCATTTATTCCAATCAGTTCTCCCAGAGCAATTTTTTATGTATTGTTTTGTCATAAAGATAGAAATACTTAACTTTAAAATAAAAACTGCCATGTTAGAAAAAATTAGATATCGTTTGGTCTATAATCGCCAAAACAGACTAAATCGACAGGGAACCGCATTAGTACAGATTGAAGCCTATCTTAACCAGCGGAAATCATATTTTAAAACAAATATCTACCTAAAACCGGAGTGTTGGAGTAAGGATGGTGCCCAAGTTATCAACCATCCGCAGTCAAATGAACTTAACGCAATGCTATACGAAAAAATACTGGAGTTGCAGGCTATAGAGTTAAGCTATTGGAAGAGAGGTCTTGAATCTAACTTATCCACATTGAAGGAAGCTGTAAGGAAGGGGGTAAAACCCGTGGTTTCGTTTCTTAAGTTCGCCCAACAGGTTATAGTGAATTCCGATAGGAAACCGGGAACCAAGGATAACATGCTGGGCACAGTAGCCACATTGAAGGAATTTCGGAACGTGATAGAGTTCACTGACATCAATTATACGTTTCTAAAGGAGTTTGACGCATTCTTGCGCAACAAGGGATTGAAAGTAAACACGGTAGGGAAACACATGAGAATACTTCGTACCTTGGTGAATGAGGCGATTAATGAAGGCTATATATTACAGGAGGCATATCCTTTCCGTAAATTCAAGATCAAGAGGGAGAAGAAGGAACATAACTTCCTGATGCCCGCCGACTTGGAAAAGCTAGAAAGACTTGAACTGCCGGACAGGAAGAACAACAGCCGACACATACTGGACGCATTTCTCTTCTGCTGCTATTGCGGATTGAGATTCTCTGATTTTAAACAACTTACCTGTAAGAATCTCGTAACAGTTGACGGAAAGGAATGGTTGGTCCTAAACAGCGTCAAAACAGGCGTAAAACTCAATATTCCGCTATATCTGCTGTTTAACGGAAAGGCACTGGGCATAATGCGGAAGTACGACAGCATCGAACAACTGGCTGCATTAGGCTGCAATTCCGACACCAACCGAACGTTGCAGAAATTGGGAAGAATGGCGCATATCGGCAAGAAGTTCACCTACCATACCAGCAGACACACTTGTGCCACTCTCTTGGTTCACCAAGGCGTTCCGATAACCACCGTCCAAAAACTCTTGGGCCATACATCGGTCAAGACAACAGAGATATATTCGGAAGTGTTCGATGAAACAATCATCAAGGATCTGACAAGGGCTAACCAGAAGTATTCTAAGCGCAGGAATGTAAAACAAAATCAAATAAAATCTCAAAAATCCCCGGGAAAATACATCAGGCAGTAGAAATCTATAAAAGCTATCTGTTTTATACTTGTTTTTCCGATCCCATTCCATAACATTCGTTTCCTGTCAATAAAAATACAAACTCGCCAGTCTTGCCGTCTATTAATTTTCTTCATTCATCTTGCAAGTAAAAAATATTGCATTAATGGCAATTTTTTAAGAAGATTGGTTTTTGTTTCAACATTGGCTTCTTATAACTAATTAATATAGTTTTCTTTTTGTACTTCGTTTTAGAATTGATATCTTTGCTATTATCTTCAAAGCCTGAGCAAACGATATATAGGATATTGGACAGCAATGGTGTGCCCCGAAGACCGAAGGTTAATGGTGTGAAAAGAATACTTGTTATAATAGAGGAGGACGTGGCAGCTATATTGGATAAGGAGCAATCGGTATCATTATATGTCAATGAGGCTATAAGATTCTATCACGGTAACCGGCATTAATTGTCGGTTATTTTTTTATTAAAACTATATTTAAAATCACGTTTTGAATCGTGTTGTTTAGATAAATTAAAGTCATATCATTTCGCAATACCCTAAAAATACCCACGAGAAAAAAAATATTAAAAATATACCAATACTTTTTGTATAACACCCGATGTTTTTTTATCAAAGCTTTGATATATCTTAAAAATATACCAATTATATATTATATTTTTTCGACACGTAATAAGCCAAGGAGGCGACAGAATAAATTGCAGCGCAATCATCTGAACCATTATAATCCAATATCCCATCCATAAACTCATTGTATTGCGGGATCTCATCATAGTCTGCACGAAACATCACATTATTTTTGATAAAATCCAGAAAAGCAGATACCCTAGCATCTGTTCCCATATTTTTATGCATAATTCTGACATCATATCTATCCCTTAAGCCCCGTGCTATGGGGAAATAATTTTTCTCACTTTCAAACAACACTTCCACAGGAGATATGCCCTCTAAAAATGACAGGAGAACAGTCTCATCAAATGATCCTGTATATGTCACATTATCTATATATATTCCCTCATTTACATAGCACGAAACGATAATGAACTTTCCGGCATATTCGGGAAGAACATATACAAGTCTTGTCCCCTGAATATTTTTAGACATATCAAAATATCTCATATCTTTATTTTCCTGTTTAATTTTACTTCGTTTCCTTTTCAAAGAGAAACGAGTATATTCATCCTTGAATACCCATACAGTAATATATCGCAGACAATCCACCAAGTGACCGTATCTCTCATAAGACTGTCCTGTAATCTTATCCTTTACTCTTTTTTTCAGCACCCCTCCATTAACGTCCTTCTTGGCATTGTTATAATCGACTATCGAGTTTTTACATCCATCATCTACCGAAAATGACATACCCGAGCCTCCATCGAGCATGTAGTTTACAAATTCACCTGACATCGGTACGGACGGGTTAGAAGCCGGTATCCTCTCCTCAACATGGTAATCGCTTTCCAGCCCTTCCACGAACTTATCAAGAAACGATCTCTTCTCTTCGTCTATAGTGTTCCCGTTTTTTGTCGAAGCATCTCCGTACAGATACAGCATATCATTATACCTTATTGATTTCAGGTAATCTACCGCCATTTTTGAAGCCTGTGTTACCGTGTTGAACGGATCACTGGCGCATATCTCGTTAAACTGCCTTATACTACTTCCATCCACCTGGAAAAATGATATTGAAATATAAGGGAGCACATTGTTATCAATTGATATATGAACCGGCATCCCTTTAATGTAGTGTGTCGTTTTTATGTGTTTGTTTGAATCAAATGCATACAGGAACTCTCCTCCTGTCTTAATGCTTCCCCATTCTCCCAATGCGTATACCCTGTAGTAATTATAATCATGATCCTTGTACCATTGGTAATTAGATATCGTCTGTCTGTCATAGTATCCATACTTCCCGTCCGGAGAACCTACTACCCAGAAGTTGTTCTTATACGAAGAATGCAGCTCTACCGTATCCGATGGATATCTTTCCATTTTTCCCGTACGCTCATTAGCTATCATTCTAGATTTATTATATCTCTTTCCTAATATCCGGCTATAATCCTTAGGTAATAAACTCCTTTTTATCGGATATCTTACTTTCCCGTACAAATCATTCGGATGCTCATCCCACTCGTATGTATCAAGGATCTTGGTTTTTATCCACGAGTCCTCTGATACTGGATTAAAGTTGCATATAATCTGTAGGCCCTCCTTTCCTCGTAGGCGGAAACGTATTTGTGTGAAATCCTCATATTCAAACTCAGTGGCCTCTTCCATCACTATCCAGCGATATCCTGTGATAGACTTTATCTTCTCGGGATCGTCCAATCCTGTAAAATCGATTTTGCAACCATTTATACAGGTTATATTATTTTCCTTTGGAGCGAAAAACTGACTCAATTGAAGAGCTTTCATTTGGGTCTTAAACTCTTCATATACCGTATTCTTAAGACTGGCTCCAACTTTTCTCACAACGAGAGCCGAACCCTCTCCGGAGAATACAGACAACAACACGGATTGTGTCGTAGATACAGATTTCCCTGATGAGGAACCACCTCTGTTTATAATATACCGGATATCCTTGTCATGCATCGCCTCACGGATATGCCAAAACAGGGGATTAAACAATTTATACGAGAACACCATCTCTATCATTGCTCGTCCCCAATTATCATGCGCACATTGGTACTGACATCACTTTTTACTGGAGCATCCCATCCAAGCATCTTGCTTATCTGTGTAATGGCGGCTATTTTGCTATATAGCCGTATCTCTACTCCATATTGAGTATTCTTAATCGATTGGATGCAACATCGGACTGGTTTTGGTATATCATTAAGAGAACGGACAATAAACGTATCTTTACTTTTTAATTGAAGATCTATAGGGTCTACATTTACCACATTTGTAAGAAAACGCAATGCATCTTCCTTCTTCATGTCAGACTTTTTTAAGATATCAGCCTGCAATTCATTTACACGGGATGCGACAGATGGATTTCTCAGCAATTCAAATGCACGCTTACTAACGACCCCATCCTTCCATCCAATACTATTAGGGTAAGCTTTCCGATATGCATCTGTAGCATTACCTGTTTCTATATAATAATGACAGAAATTTTCTCTATTTGCTACGAGTTTTTTTCCCATAAAAGTCTTTTCGTCCGAAGAACGTACCGTGCTCCTTTACACGGAAACATTATAATTCAAAGTTACAAAAAATCTGAATAAAAACAAAACTTGTCATTTAATTCATTTTCTTAAAAGTTCTTTATCATGTAAACCGTGATCACAAGCTGTCTTATAAGCTCGATCCCGTAGTTCGTTCAAATTAATATTATTCATTGTCTATTTTTTTATAATCCTTACATCCATTACGATAAAAACCACCATCATATAAATCACTGTAACCATGGTTCACTTTAAACCGAAGAGGATGGTTTAGCGCACAAAGATCACTATAGTGCTGTTTAGCTGATTCTTCAATTACTTTCTCCATCTCATCATCATCTAATACCCTTTCGTCCGGTTTAAAATTCTTGCATGTATCACAGTAACGGATAGGTTTACGTTCTCCTTTTTTCCCTGAAGGCTTTTTAAACCCTTTTAGCCAACAGCTTTCGTCTTTGATAGGGCAACATCTACAGTAATCATCAATATCGTAAAATTGACAGTAACCGTCACAGAACCATTCTCGAAACTCTGTAAGCATTTTCTCTTTTATAAGTTCTTCCTTCATTTCCTTATTCCTAATTTAATTTCTTCATCCTTGATTATTTTCCCAATCTTATCGGCTTCCTCATATCGTTCCTCCCTTATCAACTTTCTTTGCAGCTCCGAGAGCTGGTTAAGGAAAACAATATCGTTACGATCTGACACACGACGGACATATCTTTCTATATCATCCATCTTATTCTCCATGCGTATATGCCACTTGCTTACCAAAATTAAAGTAAATGCTAGAGCACAAACATTTAATGAGGCAAGGATGAATTTAAATATTGATTCTGCTATTTCCATAATCATATAAGTTTTAATGCTTCCTGTAAACCTGCTTCAAGTGCTTCCTCGTAGCTATCCCATTCCTCTCCATCATTTGTTCCTTTATAAACAGAACTAGCCATATGAGTTCCATTGTCAGCTTTAGATATTTCGTATCCATAGCCACAAGCACAGTTATATACACATATATGAATATTTTTGGTTTCACGTAACCACTTCTGGGCAACGGATTGCGGAGGAAATTCTATATCTGTAAACATCCCTTTCTCTTTCAGCATCTTTGCTGTTTCTAATGTTACAAGTTCTTCGGTCATAATTTTATTCTCCTTTCAATTTCTTTATTAGCGCATCAGCGAAACCAAGGCTCCATTCTACTGTCATATTTAAACTAGCATTCATTACCTGTTCATGTGAATTGCTGCAAAATCCTTGCATGGCAGCTTTCGCCAATTCGTATCTACGCTGTTCCCAGTCGATAGCTGAAAAATCAAGTTCGCATTCCTTGAATACCATGTTATCACATACATATAAATAATCTCTGCTATGTTGAGAGTTGATGTTTAATTGGGGAGTTACATCCACCAAAACCCCTGTTGATTTTACTCTTGCTTTCATATTTAATATTCTGATTTAATAATAGTACCAAATGAACGATACCTATGCCAAACAATATTTCCACGTTGAATACTAGTAAGCCAATCACAAGCCTTAAATACTTGTCCTACATTATATAAAAATGGTCGTTTTTGTATTTTTCTTTTTATTCTTGCTTTCATATTTAATCGAAATACATTACTTTCTTACCTATACATACCTTGAACCTTGAAAGAGATTCACTATATTGTGTAATATTATTGGGATTATATTTGTTAACAAAACATCCAGTACGTTTATGGTATCTGACACAAGCATTTTCAGGAGATTTAGCCAATATTTCTTTCTCATCGCTAAAACTAAAAAATAAACTATCTCTATATGATACCTTATACCACTTAACTTGGTTTCTTATCTTTTTAAAATACTTTGCTTTCATTGTTCCTCCTTTGTTTTAAAATGTTCAATCAGTTCGTTTACGGTGGCCTTGTGATAACGTCCTGAAATAATGGTTGCATTATCCCAATTTTCATCCCAAAAGAACATAATGCCTTTGAGTTCTGTGAAATAATGATCATTACCAATAGAATCGCCATAAGAAACGCTAAGAATGGAATCTGCTATAAACCACTGCATGTAGTTACTATCATCCCTCAATGCAGCGATAGCCATGAATAGTTCTTCATTCGTTCCGCAATCAACACTTCCATATTTTTTCAAAGGATGCCCATTTCTTATCACATGATTCTTTTGGGATAGTAAAAAGAATATTCCATTATGACACATAATAAAATCATACTTATTATCATCATCTGCATAATATTTAGGCTTACCATGTGAATACCCCAATTCTTCCAGCCCTCTCCGAAGTTCCTGTGTATTTTTGCGTATAAAACACGGTGTTGTAAATCCCATAATTATTCCTCCTTATCTATCTTAATATCCGTTACTTTCCCACGACTGACAAAGCACTGGTCCATGTTTGGGTTTTCATAAGCTATATCGCAAATGATTTCTGAACTATCATCACACTCATTTTGTAATGAGCACTCATCACATATTCCAACGCACAATTCATGCAACACTCCGTCTATTATTATTCCGTTATTTATTTCCATAATCAAATACAATTTCTCATATATGTTTTCCTATCAATCATACCGTTTTCTGATTCTTCTACCAAGCCAAAGAATGTATTAGCATAACAAACATGCTCGTCTATCATTATACATATTCCATCAGACGGATAATATTCACATGAAACATTATCATCCCAATCTATATGTTTTTGTGCTTCTTTGGATATATCATCACAAGCAATCATATACTCTATGTATTTATTAGATGCTTTTCTTATTTTGTCAAATATATTTCCTTTCATGATTTTCATCTATACACCCATCATCTTTTATCCATTAATCGCTTCATTTAACTTTTCCTCAAACTCCGCAATGATACAATCTGCATCACCGCCATGTACCCAATTGTCCAATACAGACGAAAGAACTTCAACTGCCTTTCTAGATGTTTCGTCAACTGCCATATTGATCGCTTGATTCACTTCCTCTAACGTAAACATACTCATAATTATTCCTCCTTCTTTTTAAGGCTTATATCAATTGACAACCTATCGACAATTTCCTCCTTAATTATCTCCCTACACAAATTTCTTATCATTAAGAAATCACCGTTTTTCTTTATCTCGTCAGAAACCATACAACGAATCCACCTCTCTATATTAACATCGTCCCCATAGGTGTTATGGAAGATACGTTTAACTTCCTCTTTCACGATTGAAACTATTATATCCTTTATATCCTCTTTAGTCAACTTTAGTTCGTTATGGATATAGTTCTTTACTTCTCTGTATCTATATTTGCTCATAATCAATTCCTCATTTTAAAACATTCAACAACTCTTTAGCTCTCTTATAGGTGTCAAAGCCCTTTACATTCACCCATTCGTATGAAATACGTTTGTCTTTTCTGACTTGTACCCAATATATTATTATGGGAATACAACCGTTGCACCCTTCTCCTCGTATGATTCTGTACCTTTCCATATTAGTCCCCTTTCTCTTTAATTCGTTCAAGTACATCCCTGTTAGCTTCGAGTATATCATCGAAAGACGGGATGGGCATCCAATAGATGGGTTTACTATTATGGCATACCCACTTCCCGTTCATTACAAAAGCTACTTCGTAATAATATCTGCCCTCGTAATTAGTCCCAACCAAAACACTTTCTAACTCTTCTGGCAACCGTTCCTTAACGCTTATCCAAGGCGATTGCTTGGACTGCCATTCGGCACCTTGTCTGAATGCCTCTTTAACTAATCTCATTTCTAAGCTATCATCGTAATGGCATTCATAACAATCTTCTGCCGCTTCACGTGCCACTTCTTCTACTGTCTGTTTCATATATCTCCTTTCCACCTATCCTAGCAGCATATACATTACTACTAGGAATAGGTAATAAATTGTTGTTTTACTCATTACTAAATTATGTATTACGTTAATTGATTTAAAATCTCTCTTCGAATAATTTCCCTTGCGCTAAATCTGAATAACCCTTTCTTTTGCTCATGAAAATCCGCAATAGGTATTTCGTTGATGTAGTAATAGAAAGCTTCATAACCGTCTGCAAAGTTGCGGGCAAGAAATCCATTAGGGTGAGTGTTCATATATCTTTCAACGGCTATTATCACTCTTTGAGCATAACCGGGAAACATCTTAAACTCTAATTGCATCTGCTTGTAATTGCAGAGAGGACAGCCGACACAACCGTGACGGCTCAAATTATATGGAGCATCATAATACTTTGAATATGGTAATCCGTATTTTCGGATATAGCTCCAAACATCTTCTTCTGTCCATGTGAGGATAGGAAGAATATGCTTTGCGCCTTTCATCCATTTTCTTGTATCACACTGCTCCGGCTCATAATCTTTTCGATTTCTACTTTCGGCAGCTCTCATTCCTTCAATACTACGTTTGCCGATACCATATCTTTCTTTCAGTCTTTCACAACAGAATCGTCGGAGGCGTGAAGGAAGTCCTTTTTCTTCAACTAACTGAAAGAATGACTTTTCAGGGTGTATTATCCTCACTTGCGGATAGTGTCTCTTTATAAAGCTAATCGTGCCCGGTGGATCTACTGTGGTGTTAGCGTAGATCGCATTATACTTAATGCCTGCACGTTCAGCTAGGTCAAGTATAACTACACTATCCTTACCTCCTGAGAATCCGAGTGATAGCAGATCGTCACGTTCCATACTGCGAAGGAAGTCTATTGCTTGCTGCTCTTTCTTGTTCATTTCTAAATTAATTTTGAATTATTTTTTTATAACTACCGCCATTGTACTAATAGAAGTGCCACTCTCTTTAAACTCGCCTGCGCTGATTTCAAACACTTCTCCATGTACTTCTTTCAGCCAGTTGCGGAAATCAATACATTTCTTTTCCGAAGCAAATTTCCAGTGTTGGCTGGTTATTGCCGCAAGGGTTCCACCCTCTTCCAATCGATCATACATAAGCCTGACATGCTCTATATCCTGATTACTGGAAAACGGAGGATTTGCAATAATCTTAGTGTAACTACCTACACTGTCTTTGGTAAAGTCTTCATCAAGCAATATTACGTTGTTAAGGGTATGAAGAAATTCTCTGTTTTCCGGCATCAGCTCATAACATTCAACCATTACAGAAGGACAAGCCCGGTGGATTGCTTTTATAAGGGCGCCACGCCCGGCACTCGGCTCCAGTACCGTATCATCTTCATGTATCCCTCCGGCAAGCATAACCAGCCAGTCAGCAACATCGGCCGGAGTTTCAAAAAACTGGTAATCCTGCTGTAGGTTGCACCGTTTACCCTCTTTCAGCATGGAAAACACACGCTCCGGATTAAACGGGAATGTGAAACCCTGTATCTTCCCACCTTGCCATGAGCCGCCAGCTTCTTCTATCCACTTCTTTGCTTCGGCATAAGATTTTTTATTGAATTGAACTTGAGGAAGTTTGAGGATATTGTTCTCAAGAGTACAATGTTTCAGTATTTCTTCTACATTCCATTTTTTACCTTCGTCAGCCTGTTTCTTCTTTTCCCCAACCGGGGCGTCAGGTGCTAACAGTGAGGAAATTTTTTGAACAACCGTATTGCTCGCATTCACGAAGGTATTGACACAGGATAGCGCTTCGATCAAGAAATCGGTGTCAACATGCCCGGTATCGTCATAGATGTCTATCCCTTCGGTCATGGATGACAGTTCATTGAGCTGCGCAACACTACCATGTAACGTTTCGATTAAAATCTTTTTTTTGTTCGTCATAACTTTTCTGTAAATAAATTCTTGTTGTGTCTACACTTCCATGACCGAGAAGATCGGCCAGTTGAATAACATCTTTGTTTTTTTTCAGGAACATTTTAGCGAAAAAATGTCGGAAGGCATGCGCGTGCATCTTCTTTAAATCAATGCCGCAATGTTTCCCCCATGCTTTCAAGTGCTGGGAAAAGCCCCGCTGTGTGATCGGACCGAATCTCCCTACTGCGAAAATCCCGGTCTTACCATGTTCCTTAGCATAAGCCTTCGCTTCTTGCTGCAATTGCTTTTGGAAGAAAAAACGTCTGTACTTGTTACCCTTTCCTTTTAATGTCACTTCCCCGGATATGATGTCTTCCCACGTAAACTGCTGGAATTCCGACAGACGGGCGCCCGTTGTTCCCAAAACCTTAATAAAGAAATAGTAATCCTTATTGTTTTTTGCCTTGAGATATTCCAACAGCCGGTTATATTCCTCCTCGGTCGGCACATTGTTCACATCAAGTTTGCGCTTTATTTTGGGACGCTTCAGTTCTATAGGCTTCTTCAGCCATTTAGAGAATCTTTCGATTGCTGTAATCCGCAAACGGATGGTAGCAGGAGATAATTTTTCTTCTTCAAGACTTTTTATAAACCTCCTGCAATTATCCATGTTTACCTCATTGGCATACTCGAAATACTTCCTCATGGATGTGTAATATATATCAACTGTATGAGAAGAGTAATCATTGTTGTCAGTCAGCCATATAATGAAATCATGAAGTTGTTTCTTGTTCTTCTCCGAAATGACATCAAGTTTTTCCAAAGGTTTCACCGCCTTTTCCCTTTTTCCATATCCGATGTTGAGAAAGGATAATAGATCGCATATAGCTGAACACATTATGGAGTGACGCACCATGACATCTGCATTTTCACGCTTGTAATTCAAATAACCACGGCGGTTCACTTCTTTGGTCATCTCTAAAAAATCCGTGACATGCTTGATATATTTCCCGACAGTATCATAAGTCCTGCCTGTTGTGTATAAGTAAGAAATATAATCAGTTAATATCTTCTGCCTGTCATTATTCATAATCTTGTTTAATTAAATTATACCAATCATTGCTATCTTCAAAAAAACATCTGTATCCATTAGCCGTATGTTTGCCTCTCACTTTCCGACATATAGCACTGATCAGAGAAGGAGCCACGCCAATCATCTTACCAGCCATTTGTATCGAAGGGAATACTCCACATAATTTCTCATCCTTTATCAAAACAACGCTCTTTTTATTCATGCCTGCACCAGTCTTATGCCAAGCCCCACGTCCTTTAGACAGATTTTTTATACTTCTGGCCTTGGAACGTTTTGAATGATAAACCATTTTACGACCCTTGTTGCGAGAAACACAACCCTTTAAAAATCGTCCGGTAATAAAGTCTCTCTCAAATCGCTCAGGCGGTATATATAATTCACTCATATCTAATCAGTTTTGAACCATTTTCCTGATGTCAGGTAAATGGTAATTATTCGCAATTAAATTCTAATTGCTCTATCAGTTAACTGTTAATCAACTTCCACTAACTCACCGTTTTCCAGTCTATACCATGTATCAGCCTTGACAACCTCACCATCAACTACTACAGCCTTCCAATCAACAATATCATACGTATCATCCCTTTCCTCAGCTATGACCAAAATTGCACCTATTCCGCCTTTTACCTGAACATTTTCTCCTCTTGCTACTGACAAACCATTATATCCTGTTGAAGCCTTCCCTCTTGCCGTGGCAGCACCTCCATCACCAGCCGTGGCAGCACCTCTATCACCAGCCATGGCAACACCTCTATAACCAGCCGTGGCAACACCTCTATAACCAGCCGTGGCAACACCTCTATAACCAGCCGTGGCAACACCTCTATAACCAGCCATGGCAACACCTCTATAACCAGCCGTGGCAGCACCTCTATCACCAGCCGTGGCAACACCTCCATTACCAGCCGTGGCAGCACCTCCATCACCAGCCGTGGCAGCACCTCCATCACCAGCCGTGGCAGCACCTCTATCACCAGCCGTGGCAGCACCACAATCACCAGCCGTGGCAGCACCTCCATCACCAGCCGTGGCAGCACCTCTATCACCAGCCGTGGCAGCACCACAATTACCAGCCATGGCAACACCTCTATAACCAGCCGTGGCAGCACCTCTATCACCAGCCGTGGCAACACCACAATTACCAGCCGTGGCAGCACCTCTATCACCAGCCGTGGCAACACCTCTATAACCAGTCATAGCAGGTTTTCCCGGTTCCGCATTATACTCGTTAGTACAGCGTTCCTTGACATAAGATACAGCTGCTTTCACAAGCCCCCTTATATCAAGCTCAGCACCTATTCTTATTTTTGAAGAACAAACCTTGTCACTTTCTGAATCGTCTATTTTACCACTCTGCTCAACCTCACAAAACCTTGACCCGGCTGGCGCATAGTAACCAAAAACATCCAGAGGATAAGGACACGCATGAAAACCTTTCTCGCATGCCTTTATGTCGCCTGTTTCTTCATACTCCTTACCTACCTTATACTTAAATCCTCTACAAGATAAATCCTTATCAAATGCTTTATAAGCCTTTATTTTCTGTTCCATGATATTGTTTATTTTTCGTTATTTTGATATTGCGATAATTTTTTGTTCAAAGATCGGGCATTCTCTTCTGCCCAACAGGTGTATTCCATGAAGCCTGTAGCATGGCTTTTCGGGAATCGAATCGTATTTACGGTTATGGCACAACGGCGGCAGATGCGATGTATATTGTATTTACCTTTTACACCGTAACATACCACAGGATAACCGTCAGCAGTTTTCATGTTCCGCCTTTTTCCTTCGTTTCAGCTTTCTGATGAAAGCCTTGACCTTGTTCCTAACTAATCAGTTTTAAATATTAATCTTTTTCGATGAAAGTGTTAGTCGTGTTTATCACACCAGCAGAATCAACGCTCTTACCATCCCGGATAAACACTTTTTCTCGCATTAACTCTTCATAGTCATATAGTGACATTCCGATTACACACACACGACCATCAACATACAATTTACATTTCATTAATTCAGTTTCTTCTATCGGACCGATAACATCTATTTGAATTGTTCTTTTATTCATAATTCATTCCTTTCTAAATTAATTATTAGTTAATTGGCAGTTTCATAAAACACATCCACATAGTCTTTCCATGTCTTCCAGTAGTATGGCCGAAGAGTGGTTGCCGATTGATGGCACTCAATACTTCCCTAACTGTTATCTGATCCTCATTCCATTTGAAAATCAGAACTCCGTAGTCATCCAGAACACGAAAGCATTCATCAATTCCCTTTTTTATCACCCTTGGCCAATCTTCAGGAAGTTTACCATACTTCTTGGCTAACCAACTATTTTTGCCAACCTTTAGCAAATGGGGTGGATCAAACACTACCAGTTTAAAGGATTTATCCAAAAACGGCATATCGGTAAAGTCCGATACGATGTCTGGGTGGACTTTCAGATTCCGCCCATCACAAAGAATGTATTCTTCGTCCCTAATGTCAGCAAACAAAGCCAAAGGGTTTTTTTTGTCAAACCAAAACATTCTACTGCCACAACAGGCATCTAATATAAGTTTTCCATTTTCCATTAAGCTATTTCTTTTGATTTCTTCAATCTCAACTTTCTCAATACTTTGCAAAGTGCTTCAGTATTTTTTCTCGCTTGTGTAACCTCCACCGCATTCCCGATAAATTTCTTTTGGTCAGCTTGTGTGCCTATTAAAACATAATCTTCAGGGAATCCCATAATCTTTTTGAGTTCCGGAATGCGAAGCATCCGCATTTTAATATCCACTATGCCATACAGTGCCATGAACTCCTTTATCTTCACGGTCATAGGACTATCATTGTTGTAGATTTCAATCGCTACCTGACCGCTTTCTGTTGCTACCAGATAAGGCGGCATCTTATCCATGCGGGCTATTAATGTGAAGCAGGGGCTATCAACAGAGCCGCCAGCACTGTTGAACTGTGGATTCATCAGATAGTGCCATTTCCTGTTTGCGGTAATGGTCTGGGAGGGTTCCTCTATACTGCTACCTACATTTGAGAATGCAGTATTCATTATCCACGGCTGGTATGTTACCAAGTTTTGTTTCGGTGTTGTGGTAACAGCGGGGCATGGCGAGTTTATATCAGACACCTGACCACCTCCAGAATATTGATTCATAAAAAATGGAGATACAAGGGAAAGTCTGTCTTTAGTCAGAAGTGTAGGACAAGGCTGATTAATATCCTTTCCTGTATCCTTAAAGTTATAAGAACACATAAATCGGCTTTCAATTAAAGCCATCCTGTCCTTCGTTGTGACCGTTGGAGCTGGAAGGTCTACCGAATGATTATGTCCATTTCCATAATAAGCAGAAACAAAAACATGGTGGTCTTTGCAGGTGATTGCACCTGCCGGTTCTTCTACAGACACATTCTTGCTTTCGGGATGTCCGCTGAACTGTTTGGAGAGGAAACTTACCTGTACCTTTGCAAAGCGGTTTTCAGTAGTCAACACTCCGCATGGTTCATCAACTGATTTGCATGTGTCTTGAGGGCGAACCGTATTGTAACGGGAAAGGAAAGCATCCTTTCCTCCGGCTACAAACTTGATAAGTCCAGCATAGATACGTTCAAGCGTTTTCTCTGCAAGAGGCTTTTCCCTGAAGATGGTAGTTCCTTCATCAGAGAAATCAAGCACATCTTTTACCGGCTTCCACTTCTCCAGCCGCGAGAACATATCTTGCCTACCACCTTTACAATGGGTCGGTTCTGGGAATACTATCGGCAAGTTCTTTTTAGCAAAGATGCCGAAGAAGCGTTTTCTTGTGGTGTAGGCACCGAAGTCGGCAGCATTTAAGATGCGGTGCTCAAAGTTGTAACCGTACTTCTTGACATTGCGCACCCACTTTTGATAAAGCCGGCCTTTGTCCATGCTGATAGGTTTCCCATTCTCATCCATATCTCCCCATGACATAAACTCTTCTACATTTTCAATCTTAATGTAGGCAGGGTCTATAACATCAATATAACGGAAGAGATGTTCTGCCAACGTTCGGCTGTCGGCATCTCTCGGCTGACCGCCTTTGGCTTTCGAGAAGTTAGTACACTCCAAAGAGGCATGAAGCATTATCATGGCATCAGGGTATAGCTGACGGATACGTTCTACAATAGTGCTTATCGGGGAAAGTTCCAGTGTACGGATATCCTCAATAAAGTGAAGTGCATCAGGGATATTGGCATCATGTGAAAGAATGGCATTCTTGTCATGGTTCACACAACAAACAACTTTTGCACATTTATTTCCATCCAATCGTGCTGCTTCCACACCTTCGGATAAGCCACCAGCGCCACAAAAGAGATCAATAACAAATAGTTCTATATCGGACAGACCTTCAATGGATTTTAAGATGTCTTTCTGCGATTTCATAACTTCTCCTTTTTAAACAGGTGGCTGAACGCATTATCCAAATCCAAGTCTAGATTCAGTTTGGACGGGAAAGATTTAATGTATTCGTACATCTTATAAGCGAGGTTGTCATCATCACCGCATCTGTCAATCAGTGTGAGCAACATGGCGTTCACCATGTCAGAATCATTGCCGAAGTTTTCCTGAGTGGATTCGCTGCAATGATTCACATCACTTTTCAATCTCTTTATCGCGGCTATGGCTGTGTTGAAGTTTCTTTTTGAATCGTGTCTGAGTTCAAAGCCTTCTTTCTTGTATTGCTGCTGCATTTCTAGAAGGTTGGTTTCTAAAACGTCCGTGAGGACAAATACGATGTTGGTTATCGTATTCAG
>PVMO01018112.1_pt1 | contig 18030 bp, 15 predicted proteins | sample 1853421 | NCBI WGS metagenome assembly PVMO01 (sample SAMN08533511, study PRJNA380276) | Human gut metagenome, whole genome shotgun sequencing project.
CTGGTAAGCAGGCATACACGCCTGTCATATTCACCAAAAGGTGTCTGTTTTAATACAATTCCCGTTACATACAGGGATTCCTGCATGATCCATCCTCCCCTGCGGACAGGTCTGTACGCCCCTCCGCTCTGCAATCCACCAGGGGGCTTTTACATTCCGCACCAGCCAAAGGTTTCTCCTTTTCCGCGCTCTGCAGGTATTTCAGGTAATCCTCCACTCTGCCGGTATGTTCAAATTGCTGCCAGTAATTCGTGAATTGCATCTTACGCATCCCCCTCTTCTATCAGTGTATTATCCTCTGTAAAAATAGGGTCTGCAAATTTCGTTTTTCTATTCGCCCATCTCAATGTCTTTCGGATTATATCCGAAGTTTTTCAATAAGATGTCGCTGTCTCTCCAGTCCTTCTTCACCTTCACCCAAAGCTGCAGATTGACCTTCATTTCCAGCATATCCTCGATCTCCGGGCGGGCTTGGGAGCCAATCTTTTTCAGCATTTGTCCGCCTTTGCCGATAATGATACCCTTGTGGGAATCTCTCTCACAGATGATCGTGGCCTCGATGTCACAGATCCGGCCTCTCTCCTTCATGCTTTCCACCGTCACGGCAATACCATGGGGAATTTCTTCGGACAAAAGTCTCAGAGCCTTTTCACGGATCAGCTCCGCCACGATCTGACGCATGGGCTGGTCGGTGATGGTATCTTCATCATAAAATGCCGGGCCGTAAGGCAGATATTTTAAAATACACTGGATCAGCACATCCGTGTTGTCTCCCTTCAATGCAGACACCGGAACGATCTCCTGGAAATCCAGTTCTTTGCGATAGGTATCGATGAACGCCAGGATCTCTTCCTTTTTCACGGTATCCGTCTTGTTGATCACCAGAATCACGGGAGTCTTGGTCTTCTTCAGCTGCTCAATAATATGACGTTCTCCGGCACCGATAAAGTTCGTGGGCTCCACCAGCCACAGGATCACATCCACGTCGTTCAATGTATGCTCCGCAACATTGACCATGTAATCGCCCAGCTTGTTTTTCGCCTTATGGATACCGGGAGTGTCCAGAAATACGATCTGTCCCTCTTCCAGTGTCAGCACCGTCTGGATACGGTTACGGGTGGTCTGGGGTTTGTTGGATGTAATGGCAATCTTCTGTCCGATCAGTCGGTTCATCAGTGTGGACTTTCCTACGTTGGGACGTCCGATCAGTGTGGCAAAGCCGGATTTGTATGCCGGATTTTCGTTCATTATTATTATTTCTCCTGTTCTTGTCTTTTTCCCTGACACTTTTCTGTCAGCCGCCGGTCCGTCCGGCTTATCTTATAGATTCTCACTCATTGCTGTTTTGTGTGGCTACCGCATTCTCTGCTGTATTCTCTGCCGTGTTCTGCAAAGTCTTCTGCATTCTTGCTTCCTCTTCGGCGAATTTTTTCTGTTCCTCCGCCCGGATCCGCTTCGTGCGCTTCCTGATCTTTTTCAGGATCAGTACAATGATCACGATCACGATGGCCCAGATCACCAGATAGGGGATATGGATCACGAACCAGATGGCTGCTTCCTTAATACCCTCGCCGATACTCTTTAAGCTGTCCATAAAGCCTGCAGAAATACGTTCCCATGTGGTCTCTTCCTCTACCGGAGTATAGACCTCTACTTCATCAATATAGAGGTATACGGTGCTGTAGTCAACCTGATTATCATAACTTCTCAACTGGGATTCCATACTTTCCAGCTGGTATCTCACATCGGACAGGCGCTGTTCGATGGTAATGATGTCTTCGATGCTCTCCGCCTGTTCCAACAGCTGCAACAGTCTCTCCTGTTCCGTCTGCAGGGCATCCCTGTGACTTTGCAGATCCACATAGGTCAGTGTCACATCCTGTACATTCTCCGAGCGGCTGGTCACATTGCCCAGCTCTGAGACCGTATTTTGGAACTCCTCCAGTCTGTCCTTCGGGATGCGGATGGTCAGATTGGCATTCCTTGTAGAACGATAACTATAATATGTACTGCCGTTATAGGCATCCAGACTTTCGATATAGCCGCCGAGCTCTGTTACTTTATTCTCTACCGCGCTTAACAGCTTATCATACTCCCTGGTCTCGACATCCATATTCACGGTCTTGATCAGTTTCCGGTCTGCTGTGGCTGCAGTCTCCTCAGGCACTGTAGTACTTGTGTCCTGAGCATTTCCTGCGGAATCGTACCCTTCTGTCATGCCAAATCCATCTTCATAAGCGGACGCCTCCGGTGCAGCTGCCTCCTTGGAAGCAACAGCATAATCCGCATCCATGAGATCACTGATTCCGTAACTGCCGTTCGATGAGCTGCCGCAGGCGGTCAGCGATAATATCATGCCGGCAGTGAGCAACCCTGTAATGATCTTTGTTTCAAAATTTCGTTTTTTCATAACCCTCTCCGTTCTGCGGACGGCATCCTGACAGCCTGTCGGATCCGCCTGCTGTTGACTTTTTATTGTTCACCTCTATAAACGAAATATTCTCACAGAAGTTCTTTATTTATTTGCCTTTTTTGCTATTGAGAACCACATTTGCAAATCGCAGCTTTCTTTTTGCTGCTTCAAAAAAGATTTTCCACTTTCAGGAATCTCTCCTGCTCTTCCTTTACCTTGGAAGCCGTACCTACCACACAGAGCAGATCCTCCTGCATAAATGCACGGATATGTGCGGACAATGCACGGATATCCTCTTCGGTAGCCGCCAGCAGTTCGTCGCGTTCTCTCTGTAAAGTGGCATTATCCAGTCCTGTCATATAGGCACTCAGGGAATACAGTCCCTTTGCCGCCGGATTCATGGGTACGTCCAGATCACTGACCGCACCGATGATATACTGGGTCATGGTACGTTCATCTGCTGTGAACTCTGCAATGGCATCTGCAGCTTTCTCGTAAGTTTCAATGGTCTTGCCCAGATTCGGATCTCTGTAGGAGACAAAGTAGCTGTCACCGGATCTACCGAAGCTGCACATGCAGCCGTAGGCACCACCCTTGACACGGACATTAACCCACAGATATTCATACCCCATCATGACTTTGAGTACTCTTAATGCTCCCGTATATTGCAGTCCACTCTTGCGGAAATTACCGGCACGGCATACGTAATTGACCTGACCGGAGGTTAAGAAACCTTCGTTTTTCCGGGAGATTTCCGGAATGTAATGTTCTTTTTCCACGTTTTCCATATAAAGTGCTGCTTTGAAAGCTTCCACCGGAGCATCTAAAAGAGCCACGGCCTTTTCCTCACCTACGAAATCCACCATGAGGTTTTCCGGACGGAAGATCATTTTCACTAAGGTCTGTAAGATTTCCACCAATTCTTCTTTTTTCTCGTCAAAATGAGCTTCCAGATCCGTGATCAGACGATAGAACGGGATACCGGAAATCTCTTCGCTCACAGCTCCGGGAATACTGCCGTAGGATAAGGCTCTTCCGGCCGCCACACTGTGTCCTCCGGAGGTCATCTGTGCCTGCATCCGGGACTTGCCCTCCGCCAGAATCTCATACAGTCTCTTGGCATCCGTAAAATCACTGGTCATTACGATCTCACGCATCAGATCGATTGCTTCCGCAAGGCGGTCATAAAATACCTTCGTCTTCAGTTCCAGAGTCAGTATAAACTGATCCATATCCTGCAGCTTGCCATAGACATTATTTACCGCAGCCATGCCGCCGGTGACCAGATTCATCTCGTTAAACAGATCTCCATAAGCATAATGCTCCGTATTTAACAGTCCCAGGCAGCCCTTCAAAATGCCGATATACGGGAAATATTTACCGGGGATCTGATCCAATTTGAAGATCAGACGTAAATAGCCGATGCCGTTTGTAAACAGATCATGATACAAAAGTGTGGTATCTCCAATGCTCCGCACTTCGTTCACCGGCAGATTTGCCTCTTTCTTCATATCTTCCCGTTTTAACAGAGGGATTTTCTCCAGATCTTCCTTTGCGTCTTCGCTCTCCTGGAATTCGGTCAGCTTCTGGAAGGTCTCCTTCACGTTCTCGATCTCTTCCGGACTCATGGCAGCTTTCACCTGTGCCATCTTTTCCCGCTGTTTCTGCTCCTGCTCTTCCAGAAGTCCCAGCTTCGGCTGCAAGATCACCACGCTGCGATGGGTATTGTCCAGCAGATATTTCTGTACCAGACCCTCAAAATATCCGGTCTTCACTTTCCCTCGAAGTTCAGCGAAAGTCTCGTTGGCCTCGATGTGAATGAACGGCAGTCTGTCATCGTACAGCCAGCTGTCCAACACCTGTAAACCGTACATAAGTCCCTTGGGGTAGGAACCGAAATCCGCTTCTCTGTATTTGAATTCATAATAATTGATGCCGGCAAGCAATGCCTTTTCGTCGAAGCCGTCCTTTACCAGCTTTTTCAGCACTTCTTCCGTTACCTGTAAAAATTCCTGTTCTTTCTCTACGGAAGTGTCCTTCGCCACCACACTGAAATAGGGCTGGCGGATACCATTCTCATAGATGCTGTAGACATCCTTACCCACACCACAGTCCACCAGGGCCTGTTTTAAGGGTGCTCCTGGAGCGGAACACAGGGCATAGTCCAGGATCTGGAACGCAATGTAAAGCTTCGGGTCCAGACTATTGCCCACGCAGAAGTTCTGGGACAGGTAGGTATTCTCCTCCTCGTCCTCTCCCTCGCCGATGGGACATTCCCTGACAATACGATTCGGTGTGGTAAATGCCGCCTCTTCCGTCACTTCGGAATCCACCTCAAGGGCATCGTAGGCAGACAGATAATGCTCATCGATAAAGGTCAGTTTCTCCGCCATATCCATATTGCCATAGAGATAGATATAGCTGTTGGAGGGATGATAGAATTTCCGGTGGAAATTCAGGAATTCTTCGTAGGTCAGCTCGGGGATTGCTTCCGGATCACCTCCGGATTCGCAGCCGTAGGTGGTGTGAGGATACAGGGAATTCATGATCTCCCGCTCCAGCACATCATCCGGAGAGGAAAAAGCACCCTTCATCTCGTTATAGACCACACCGTTGACTTTCAGCTCCTCGTTGTCACCTTCCAGCTCATAATGCCAGCCTTCCTGTCGGAAAATAGATTCGTTTTTGTAAATATTCGGGTAAAAAACCGCATCCAGATAGACATGCATCAGGTTCTGGAAATCTTTGTCATTGCAGCTGGCCACGGGGTATACAGTCTTGTCCGGATAGGTCATGGCATTTAAGAAAGTGTTCAGAGACCCCTTTACCAGTTCCACAAAAGGATCCTTCACCGGGAATTCCTTCGATCCGCATAATACGGAATGTTCCAGAATATGGGCTACACCGGTGGAATCCTTGGGTGTGGTGCGGAAACCGATATAGAATACCTTGTTCTCGTCATCATTGGATACAAGTGCCACCCTTGCTCCGGTCTTCTTGTGGCGGCACAGATAGGTCACGCTGTTAATGTCCGGGATCTGCCGTTTCTCTATAATCTCATATGTGGATAAATCTTCTACTCTCATTTCTGATGTGTCCTCTTTTATTCTATCTTAATCGATTTCTCCGTGCTACGCACTCTCGAAATCGTAACGACCATTCGCAATCCGGACTATCGTCCTTCTTGCTCATGTTCGTTTGCTCCCCTCATAGAAAGCCTTCGCCGCCTGCAAGCAGTCGCTCATGCTTTCTATGGGTGAGCTTAATCTATCAAAATGCGGCCAGTGCCAGCTTGCTCATGGAGATTTCCTGAATCACGACACCCTTCGCCTCTTTCTCCTCCGGTGTCATGGCAACTAATTCCCGGATGTTCAATTCCTTCGTGACATAACGCTTTTTGCCTCTGCCGAAAATCCTTTTTTTCTCCTCGATGATATTGATCTTCACCCGAGCCTTGATCCGGTCGTAGATCTTCACAAGAAAACTGTCCGGCTTCAGATAATACAGATGGGTCTCCAGCGTATCCTGGGGATCCACCTCTTTTTCCGCTAAAATATAGCGTTCCACGATCAGGCGGAATTTAAACGCCACCTCGTCCTGATCCAGCAACTCTGCAAAGGTATATTTTGCGCCTATGTAGACCTTTGCCGTATCCTGCAGGCTGTATTTATAATTCTCATAAACTGTCTTTTGCATTGTTGTCGATATCCTCAATCTTGAAACCGCTCATTCTTATGGCATCCTCGATCATCTTGCGGGACATACCGGTCTCTTCCATCAGTTCCTCCGTGGTCACCTTGCGGTGCAGTTCTTCCGCCAGTTCTCTGGCCTTATCCGCTACCTTGTTGACCTTATCTTCCACTCGCTTGTCGATCTTGGAATTTTCTGCATGTTCGGCAATGTATTCTTCCATGGCATCCATGATCATTTTGCCGAGCATTCCCTCGACTTCGTCCGGTTTCTCCAGACTGCCCAGCATGGTCACACCGAAGGAAAGCGCCAGATTGCCTTCTCCCACCAGATCTTCCAGCAGGACACCCTGTCCGGCATAGAGTTTTGCGATCTCTGCCACATCCGCCAGATGCAATTCGATCAGGCGCTGCTGCGCATCCGTCTCTCCCGCCATGGCCGCGATGGAAAATGCCAGTTTTTCACCGTCACTGTAGGTCGGTAATGCCGCTACTTCATCCAGATATTCCTGTAAGTAATCCTTTTCTTCCTCCGTCAGGAATTCATCGGGATCCATAGGCTGTCCAATACCGATTTTATGTTTTAACAGATAGTCAAATACCATCTGCAGCTGTTCATTGCTCAGATCCAGCTCGGCGAATGCTTCCTTTACCTGTTCTTCGCTGATGCAGTTGCCCTGCTCCTTGGCGGTCTTGCGGACCTGCTCTAAGGTCTGGGCAAATAATACTTCTTTGTTCATATAGAGTCTCCTTTATAATAACATCACTTTCTCCGCGCTTCGCGCATTGCCTGCAAGCAGTCATGCCGTATGCCTCTTGCAATAATACACTTTCTCCGTGCTTCGCACTCCCGAAAGTGTACAGACATTCGCAATCCGGACTATTTTATGTGCTCATGGGTAAACAAATGATACTGGCAATATTCGTAGTTGCCGTTACATTTGGAGCAGAAACGGAACTCCAGATTCGGATCGTCCTCTTCTGTCCGTCCGCAGACGGCACATTTGTGTCTTGTGACTTTCGCCCGTCCGGCATTGGATTTTCGTTCGAACTGTGCCTTACGGTGCATCTGCTTCGGTGAGATACGGCTGCGATGCAGTCTGTAAAAGTATAACACAAAATTCAAAAGTGATGCCACTACCGCAAACTTGGTGAACAGATTTCCGGCAATTACCGTATAGACCATCAGAATGGCATCCAGAATTCCCATCCATTTTACCTTCACAGGGATCACGAACATCAACAGTACCTGCATATCCGGATACGTTGCGGCAAACGCCAGAAAGATGGACAGGTTGATATAGTAGGTGCTGAACGCATAGGACCCGCTGTAAAATACCAGGGAAGCCGCTTCCGTACTCATGCCGCCAGTGATCAGATATGCCACGCCCATGCACAGGAAACTTCCGATAATCGTAAACAGCATACCGGAAAAGATATACACATTATAGCGATAAGTTCCCCAGGTACGCTCCAGCGCCGTACCCAGACTATAATAGAAAAACAGCATAATGATCGTGAAGATATCCAGACTTTCCGGAGGAACGATCACCCAGGTCACCAGTCTCCAGACTTGTCCGTGCAGGATCCGGTAAGGGTCCAGTGTCAGAAATCCCAGCAGATTATTGCCGGCTGCTTTTCCCATCAGTTCGATCACATATCCCGCCACATAACACATGATCAATACCATGGTCAGGTTATGGATCGCATATTTTCCAAACTTTTTTTCGAATTTGCTCATAAAACAATGTCTCCATAAATAGTTATATTTTGATTTTTCTCTATCGAGATTGTAACATCCGGAAGAGAATAAGTAAACTGCACGTTCTCTTTTTTCAGAGTTTTCCCGAAAAATTTAAGTTACATTTTACAAAACTTTAACAACTAAACTCCCCCATTATTCGTTGCATTGTGGTGTTTTTTGTCGTATAATGAGAATGTTTTGTTGATGAAAAAAATGCATTAAATAAGTAGATTTATTTTTATTTCAGGAAGGATGTATCACATGAATTCACAGGAAAAATACGCAACTCTTGGCATAGATATCGGTTCCACCACTGTCAAGATTGCTATTTTGGACGAAGAACACAATATTTTATTTTCCGATTATGAGCGTCACTTCGCCAATATCCGGGAAACTCTGTCTGAGCTCCTTAAGAAAGCTTATGACCAGCTGGGTGAATTGCAGCTGCACCCCATGATCACCGGTTCCGGCGGTCTGACACTGGCCAACCACCTCGGCGTTCCCTTTACTCAGGAGGTCGTAGCCGTGGCTACTTCCCTGCAGGAACTGGCTCCCAAGACCGATGTAGCCATTGAATTAGGCGGTGAGGATGCGAAGATCATCTATTTCGAAGGCGGTAACGTGGAGCAGCGTATGAACGGCATCTGCGCCGGCGGTACCGGTTCCTTCATCGACCAGATGGCCAGTCTGATTCAGACGGACGCTTCGGGCTTAAACGAATATGCGAAAAATTATAAATCCCTCTACACCATTGCTGCCCGCTGTGGTGTATTTGCCAAAACCGATATCCAGCCTCTGATCAACGAAGGTGCTACCAAGGAAGACCTGTCTGCTTCTATTTTCCAGGCAGTGGTGAACCAGACAATTTCCGGTCTGGCCTGTGGTAAGCCGATCCGCGGTCACGTAGCTTTTCTGGGCGGGCCTTTACATTTCCTGTCTGAACTGAAAGCTGCCTTTATCCGTACCTTAAATCTGGATGACGAGCACATCATTGACGTGGACAACTCCCATCTGTTCGCAGCCATCGGTTCCGCACTAAATGCGAAGGAGGAAGTCTGCATCAGTCTGTCTGACATGGTGAAAAAGCTGTCCTCCGACATCAAGATGGAGTTCGAAGTAGAACGTATGGAGCCTCTGTTTGCGGACAAGGCTGCTTATCAGGAATTCGTGGAGCGTCACAGCAAGCATCACGTGACCACTGGAGACTTACAGTCCTATCAGGGCAAGGCTTTCCTGGGTATCGATGCCGGTTCCACCACCACGAAGATCGCTCTGGTAGGTGAAGATGGATCCCTGCTGTACTCTTTCTATTCCAGTAACGACGGAAGCCCCTTGAAGACAGCGATCCGTTCCCTGAAGGAGATCTACTCTCTCCTGCCCGAAGGCGTGGAGATCGTACGCTCCTGCTCCACTGGTTACGGCGAAGCGTTGATGAAAGCTGCTTTTCTGCTGGATGACGGCGAGGTAGAGACCGTGGCCCATTACTATGCCGCTGCTTTCTTTGACCCCAGCGTAGACTGTATCTTAGACATCGGCGGTCAGGATATGAAGTGCATCAAGATTAAAAACCAGACCGTAGACAGCGTACAGCTGAACGAAGCATGTTCCTCCGGCTGTGGCTCCTTTATTGAGACCTTTGCCAAATCCCTGAACTATACCGTGCAGGATTTCGCTCAGGCTGCCCTGTTTGCAGAGCATCCTATCGATCTGGGTACCCGTTGTACCGTATTCATGAACTCCAAAGTAAAACAGGCGCAGAAGGAAGGCGCTTCCGTAGCAGATATCTCCGCAGGACTTGCTTACTCCGTTATCAAGAATGCTTTATTTAAGGTAATCAAAGTCTCCGATGCTTCAGAGCTTGGTAAAAATATCGTGGTACAGGGCGGTACTTTCTACAATGATGCTGTTCTGCGCAGCTTTGAGAAAATTGCAGACTGCCAGGCGATCCGTCCCGACATCGCCGGTATCATGGGTGCTTTCGGTGCGGCTCTGATCGCCAGAGAACATTACGAAGACGGTTATGTGACCACAATGCTGGATTATCAGAAGATCTGCGATCTCCAGTTCGAGACCAGCATGGCGAAATGTAAGGGTTGTACCAACAACTGTCGTCTGACCATCAACAAATTCTCCGGCGGCCGTCAGTTCATCTCCGGCAACCGCTGTGAACGTGGTATCGGCGGTCAGAAGAATGCCCACAATGTACCGAATTTATACGAATACAAATTACATAGACTGTTCTCTTATGAATCTCTGGACGCTGACAAGGCTCCCAGAGGTGTAGTTGGTATCCCCAGAGTGCTGAATATGTACGAGGACTATCCGTTCTGGTTCACCTTCTTCACCGAGCTGGGCTACCGCGTTGTGCTCTCTCCCAGCTCCAACCGTAAGATCTACGAGCTTGGCATTGAATCCATCCCCAGTGAATCCGAGTGTTATCCGGCGAAACTGGCTCACGGCCATGTGACCTGGCTGATTCGTCAGGGAATCAAGTTCATCTTCTACCCTGCGCTATTCTATGAGCGCAACGAGTTCGAGGATGCCAACAACCATTACAACTGCCCTATCGTTACTTCTTATTCTGAGAATATCAAGAATAACGTAGAGGAAATCGCCGGCGGTGAGATCACTTTCCGCAATCCGTTCATGTCCTTTAGAGATCTTGGTACAGTAACGGATGCACTGACGAAGGAATTCACCGAGCTTCCCGCTGGCGAGATCGCCGCAGCCTGCGAAAAGGGTTGGAAGGAACTGGCAGATGCCCGTCACGATATGGAGAAAAAGGGCGAAGAGACTCTGGAATACTTACGTCAGACAGGCAAGCGCGGTATCGTGCTGGCAGGCCGTCCCTATCATGTAGACCCGGAGATCAACCACGGTATTCCCGAGCTGATCACCTCCTACGATATGGCAGTACTTACCGAGGATTCCATCTCCCATCTGGCAAAACCGGAACGTCCTTTGATTGTATCCGACCAGTGGATGTACCATTCCAGACTTTACGCTGCCGCAAGCTATGTAAAGACGGTGGAGAATCTGGATCTGATCCAGTTGAATTCCTTCGGCTGCGGTCTGGATGCCGTTACCACCGATCAGGTGAACGATATCCTCTCCGGCTCCGACAAGATCTACACCTGCCTGAAGATCGATGAAGTCAACAACCTGGGTGCGGCCCGTATCCGTATCCGTTCCCTGTTGTCTGCGATCCGTGTCCGTGAAAAGATGGGCAAGCACCGCAACATCCGTTCTTCCGCTATCGAGAAGGTACCGTTTACCGAAGAGATGCGTAAGGACTACACCATCATCTGTCCGCAGATGTCCCCGATCCACTTTGAGATCTTGCAGCCTGCGTTCAATGCCTGCGGTTACAATTTCGTGGTATTGGACAACGATAACAAGCACTCTGTGGATGTGGGTCTGAAATATGTTAACAATGATGCCTGCTATCCTTCCCTGTTGGTAGTAGGTCAGATCATGGAAGCTCTGCTGTCCGGTAAATATGACCTGAACAAGACAGCCATCATCATGAGCCAGACCGGTGGCGGATGCCGTGCAACGAACTATATCGGCTTCATCCGTCGTGCCTTGAAGAAAGCAGACATGGAGCAGATTCCCGTTATCTCCCTGAACCTGGCAGGTATCGAGAGCAATCCCGGCTTCCATCTGAATGCGGATCTGCTGTTACGTGCCGCTGTGGGTGCGGAATTTGGTGACATCTTCATGCGTTGTGTATATCGGATGCGTCCTTATGAAGCAACTCCGGGTTCCGTGGATGCTCTGCACAAAGAATGGCTTGCGAAGGTACAGAAGTTTGTATCCGCCAAGCATATCAGCATCCCGAAGTTCCGCAGGATGTGTACCGAGATCATCCGGGATTTCGATGCGGTTCCGGTACTGGATATCAAGAAGCCCCGTGTCGGCGTGGTCGGTGAGATTCTGGTGAAATTCTCTCCTGCAGGCAACAATCATCTGGTAGAGCTGCTGGAGAGCGAAGGTGCGGAGGCTGTAGTACCCGACCTGATCGACTTCATGCTGTACTGCTTCTACAACCAGATCTACAAAGCAGAACACTTAGGTACCAGCAAGAAGACTTCCAAGATTTCCGCGCTGGGTATCTGGGCCATCGAACATATCCTCCGCGGCTCTGCCGTGAAGGCTTTTGAAGAAAGTAAGCATTTTGATCCGCCTACCAACATTTACAAGAGCGTCTCCGAGGGGGAACCGAAGGTTCAGATCGGAAGAGCGTCGTGTAGGTTCAGATCGTATCCATCGGCAACCAGACTGGTGAGGGATGGTTCCTGACCGGTGAGATGGTGGAACTGATCAAGGAAGGCGTACCGAACATCGTATGTACCCAGCCCTTCGGCTGCCTGCCGAACCACGTGGTAGGTAAGGGCGTTATCAAGGCTCTGCGGAAGGCATATCCTTCCTCCAACATCGTAGCCATCGACTACGATCCCGGCGCCAGCGAAGTCAACCAGCTCAACCGAATCAAACTCATGCTCTCCACCGCCCAGAAGAATCTGAAGAAGGGTGAAGGAAGCGCGGAATAAATGATATTGTTTCGTCGGAAATAATTTAACTGACATCATTTTCTGATGCCCCGGTCGGTTTGCACCGGCCGGGGCGTTAGGGAAACTCTTTTTCCTAACAAATATCTTTTCATGCCCCATGATATCATGCTATAATGTGCCCAGACATGCCTGTGCTTTCAAAAGCATCTGTCACGGTGATTATCTGCCCGTCAAATGTAGTATGAGTATGGCATGGCTCCGTCGCATTATTAAACATTGTTTGCTTACATGCGTCATTTGTCTGCGCCATGATTCACAATGCTCTTTTATTTCCATTTTCGCTAAAAGTCGTTTTTCGGCTGTTTTAGTACAAAATTTCTTATATTTCTTCTTTTTTTGTATCGAATTTGCCTTTTTTCTTCATTCTGATACAATCATTCCTTTTTCCACCTGAAAATTAGCTGTTTTTGTACTTTTTTCTGCATTTTTGCCCCATTTACACCAAACCATTTCGAAAGGAGTTTTATCTTTATGATTCAAAATTTAGATTCTCGCATTAATAAATTACAGGCGCAATGTGATTACCTGCGCCACAAGCTTTCAACATTTCCGGAAGGAGAATTATTCATTCAGAAGAACGGTTCTTACCATCGTTGGCGTCTCAAAATGAAAGAAAAATCCGTATACTGCCCTAAGTCAAATCGTTCTCTTGCAGAAGTTATGGCCCTGAAAAAATATTATTCTCTTCTTCTGTTGGAAGCCGAAGAAGAACTTTCCCTGCTTAATTTCTATAAAAAAATTTTTCCTCTGCAAACCGTTCCAGGGCTTTATCTGCCTCCGATCTTCTGTCGGAATCCTCTCCCTACTACGAATTGCTGCAAAGTCATTTTTCGAAGGATAAGCTTCCGGTATCGGTGCAGAAATGGTGTTCGGAAGCTTATGAGACGAATGGGTCGCATCCGGAGCATCTGATCCATACTACGCTGGCAGGGCATAAGGTTCGTTCGAAATCAGAAGTTATTATTGCCAATCTCCTGTATACAAATCATATCCCCTATCGCTATGAAGCTGCCCTGGCATTAAATGAAATGACAGTCTATCCGGATTTCACGATTCTGCATCCCACCTCACAACAGCTCTTCTACTGGGAGCATTTCGGAATGATGGACAAGAGCAATTACTGTGACGCTGCCTGCAACAAGCTCAAATCTTATTGCTACAACGGAATCTTTCCGTCCATGCAGCTGATCACCACTTATGAGACCGGCAAAGTTCCCATTCGCTCCGAGCAGGTGCAGCAGATCATCACACAGTACTTTCTATGACATAATGAGCGCAAGGGAGTCAACATGGCGATAACCAATGCGTACGCAAAAGGACCGGACCTGTGCCGGCCTCCATGGAGTGGTACAGTCCCAGTCCTTTATAATGAATAAGTTCTCTTTCACTTATGATCTCACGATGCATTTGCACTGCGGCTCTCGATATATTGCTGTAAGACTTCGGTGACTTCCTCCGGTGCCAGGCCGGCATCTTCGATCAGGTCACTTACCGCCTCCAATTCCTTGCGCCTCTTCTGCTCGAATAATTCTTCCAGTTCCCGTTCCTCGGATTCAATGCGGATGTTCAACGCATTGATCAGCTCCTGTTTTGCCTGGATCTTTTCCTCCAGGGATTTTCTCTGTCCTCTTGGCATATACTGTGTGCTCCTTTCCTTATGGCAATGCTATCGAAAAGGCCATTCATCAGGGATCACCAGCGTAGTCTAAGCTGCCGTGATCTGTCATGAATGGCCTGATATGTTACAGTATATGGACAAGATTGTAAAAATATACCATTTGTTCCACAATATCTGTATTACCTTAATTATTCTCTATTCAAAGAAGCATTCTGCAAGAAATGTAGCAATTGTCCAAATCCTATTGTAAGCTGTCCACTGCCGCCTTCAACTTGTCCAGTGCAAGCTCTAAGGTTGCTCTGGGGCAGGCGATGTTTACACGTTGGAAGTCTGCTCCGCTGGGACCGAACATTGCTCCGCCATCCAGCCAGAGTCCTGCTTTTTCGACGATGAACTGATCCAGCTCTTTGCCGGAGATTCCCAGTTTGCTGCAATCCAGCCATACCAGATAGGTACCCTCCGGCTCTACCAGATGGATCTGCGGAATCTTCTCCTGCAGATATTTGCGCAGGAAATTCAGATTTTCAAGCAAGTAAGCTCTCAGCTGGTCCAGCCACTCCTGTCCGCCGCGGTATGCTGCCTCGCAGGCTACTGCTCCCAGCGCATTGGGTTCATCGTAACCGGTCTTGTCGATTTCCTTCTGGAATGCTTCCCGCATTTTTTCATTGGGAATAAAAATATTGGAGATCTGTAAACCTGCCAGATTAAAAGTCTTACTGGGCGCGGTACAGGTCACGGTGAATTCCTCAAAACGGGGATCCACATTGGCAAACACCGTATGCTCAAATCCGGGATATACAAAATCATTGTGAATTTCATCGCTGACCACGATCACATGATGGCGCAGGCAGATTTCTCCCAGCTGCTGCAATTCCTCTCTGGTCCATACTCTCCCCACCGGATTATGAGGATTGCACAGGATGAACAGCTTTATCTTCTCCTGCTCGATCTTGCGTTCAAAGTCTTCATAATCTATGCTGTACTGCGGTTTTCCCGCAACTGCTTCTTTTTCGTATACCAATGTATTGTCTATTACCTTACGGTCGTTGTCACGGATAATATTGGTAAACGGATAATAGACCGGATTCTGGATCAGTACCGCGTCTCCCGGCTCTGTGAAAGCCTTTACCGCTGCGCCCAGTGCAAATACCACACCGGGGGTCTTCACGATCCATTCTCTCTTCGTCTTCCAGTTATGGTTCTTCTCCATCCAGTTCGTTATAGCATTATAATAGGCATCCTTGGGCTGGGTGTATCCGTAGATTCCATGATCCACTGCCGCATAAAGACTCTTTGTAATTTCATCCGATACCGTAAAATCCATGTCTGCGACCCACAGCGGCAGCACATCCGCAGGCTTGCCTCTCTCCACGGCATAGTCGTACTTCAGGCAGTTCGTGCCTTTACGATTTGTAATTTTATCAAAATTGTATGTAGTCATACGAATCCTCTTACCTTTCGACAACCTGCAAACATTCTGCCTGTGGCCCCAGGTTGCAAGTTAAATTTTTCTATCAGTCGCACACATTCTTCCAGAACCTTCTATACATCCGGATTGGCTGCGTCCGTTCCAGAATTTCCGTAAATCTTTCCTGATGAACTGGTTTACTTACTACGTATACCAATTACCCCCACTCAGGCAAAAGCCTGCTCCAGGTCTGCCAGCAGATCATCAATATTTTCAATACCTACCGACATCCGTAAAAGCTTTTCATCCACGCCCAGAGCCTCTCTGACCTCTACGGGAACATCCGCATGGGTCTGCTTCATGGGATAGGTGAGAAGACTTTCCACGCCACCCAGGCTTTCCGCAAAACGGATCAGCTTTACGCTCTCTAAAATCTTAACAGCTTTCTCTGCTGAATTCAACCGGAAAGAGATCATTCCGCCATAACCACTGCACTGTCTGTCGATCAGTTCCTTATCCGGACGGGAATCCAGGCCGATGTAATATACCTTCTCCACTTCCGGTCTCTGTTCCAGCCAGTGTGCGATGGCCAGGGCATTCTTCTGGTGCTGTTCCATGCGGACAGCCAGTGTCTTGATGCCGCGAAGCAACAGCCAGCTGTCAAATGCAGACAGACAGGCTCCTGTAGTCTTGTAAATATTATATAGCTGTTCATACAGGGCATTGTCCTTCACCACCAGAAAACCGGACAGGGTATCATTATGTCCTTCCAGATATTTGGTGCCGCTGTGTACCACGATATCCGCTCCAAGGTTCAACGGCTTCTGGAAATAGGGAGACAGGAATGTGTTATCCACGATCAGCAAACATCCGTTTTCATGCGCCACATCTGCAATGGCCTGAATATCTGCCACTTTCATCATAGGGTTGGACGGAGTCTCCAGATAGATGGCCTTTGTCTCCGGGCGCAATGCAGCCTTCACGGTGTCCACGTTGGAGGTATCTACACAATCCACGGAAATACCGTTCTTGTGGCTGATTATGTTCCATAATCTTAAGGTTCCGCCATACAGGTCATCGGTAGCGATCAGATGATCTCCGGGAGAAAAGATTTCCATCAATGCAGTAATGGCCGCCATTCCCGTAGAAAATGCCAGTGCCTCCGTTCCCTGCTCCAACAGAGCAACCGTCTTCTGCACTTCATCTCTGGTGGGGTTGCTGCAGCGGGAATAATCATATCCCGTACTTTTCCCCAGTCCTGGATGCGCATATGCCGCATTCTGATAGATGGGCATGCTGATAGCACCGAACGGATCCTTTCTCTCATTACTTCCCTGGACACATATGGTTTCTGCTGCAAATGCCATCTTTTTCTCCTCCTATGTCTATGTATACTATATTGCCTTTTACATTTCCTACTGTTCCAGTAGGTATAGTATATTTTTATCATAGTGGATAGAAAAAGTCAAGTTACTATTAAATATTTACCAATAAAGTTGCATCTCTTTTTCTGCTTCCTGTTCCGAAACATTCAGCTTTGCCCTGACCTTTTGCAAAGTTTCTTCATAACTGGCATTAAACTCTTTGCACATTATAATAATTCCTTGTGCAACACCCTGCGCAATTCCTCTTCTCGTATACTGATCAAATAATTCACACATGCTGATTTCAGCCTCCTCTGTAATATTCATCTTTTCAAGTATCTCACGGGTATCTTCCACATTCCTGTCTCCGGAAAGCACCCTGAGCATTTTAATGGTGGCTTCTTTGTGAACCACCTTACGATCGGAGCGGTAACCGTTCCCTTCTGCTAAATAATCAAGTACGATTCGCATGTCGCTCTGAAAATGCTCCCGTACCTCTTGGGGTAAATACCTCATTTCCCATACATGAAGCTGCATATTATCTACATACTTCCTCCCACTTCCTCTATCCATGAGCTGCCGTATGCTATCCGCACCTTTCCAGCGGCTCTTTCCCCAATAAAGAACAAGTTCCACAACGGGATACCATCCTCTGTTCTGCTTTTCATATTGTCTGCGATATTCCCCTCCGACATATCCTGCCTTGCGCAGCAGCATGCCCTTATCGGCTTTGGTCTGGTTGGCAAATAAATACATTGTTCCGGGAACACCTTCTATTATGTGATATTTTGCTACATCCTCTAATTGATTGTGTAATATGTTCTCTCTATCTGCATAAAGGCTTTCTGTCGCTGCCGACAGCAGATTTTCACTCTTTATCTCCTGTGTCCCGTTATGAATCAGCGCATTAATAATATCTGCCGCCACGTCTGCATAACTCTCAAAATTCTTTGTAACAATATCGTTCTGTTCCAATCCGTTCCTTCCTCCCTGCCTTGATTCCCTGTTCACCAAGTCCTGTCTTATACAACATTTTTCAAGCAGGCAGAAACCTCTTTTCCGTACATAACATCACAGTCTTTACCTGCTGACTTTTATTAAATTATAAAAGTTTGAATGTTCCGGCGAGCTGCCGTGGACTGCACGTTATGTGCCTAAAAAGATATCCGGAGTTCACAAATCCTTCGATATCTCAGCCTCTATAAAGACTTTCTTAAGAT
>PVMO01022138.1_pt1 | contig 17592 bp, 15 predicted proteins | sample 1853421 | NCBI WGS metagenome assembly PVMO01 (sample SAMN08533511, study PRJNA380276) | Human gut metagenome, whole genome shotgun sequencing project.
TAGCAAATATAGAGGAAGAGTCTTTTAGATAAATCATCGCTGAATTTAGGCTGGGTTTAATCAATTTTATGTTCATCTTATAGACAATCTCATATAATGATATAATCCCACCTACAAAATAACCTATTGAATATATAATTGGTACCAATAAACAATCCTCTTTTGTTTTTACAAACAAAAAGATTAACATTACCATCACTATCTTAGTTGCGACATTAATAATAGATATTAGTTTCATTCTCTCAAGTCCTTGGAAGAAGAACTGTGGGAACAAAAGATCGTTTGTACAGAAACCATATGTTAACACAAAAATCCACATATATTCTCTGTATATCGGCACCCAAAATGCAATCAAAACATAAATAACCAAAAACACAACAAATAATACAAGCCGAATAGCTAGCACATTACTTAAGATTTCTGATAACTTGTTTTTATCTTCTCTATTTATTGACACATGCTTTGCACAAACAAAGTTAGATCCAAAATCTATAAATAAAGATGCATAGCTGGCCAACATCTGTGCTGACAGAATTACTCCATACAATTCCTTTCCTAATACATCGACAAGATATGGATATGTAATAAGTGGATAAGCTAGTAAGAATATCTGTAAAAATGCCAAATATGAGAAATTCTCTATTAACAGATTATGTGTCTTATAATATCTATTTATCTTTCCAAATGAGTTCATATTACCTGCTTATCTTCCACAAAGAAGCATTCTTGCGACTTTGCTTTTATTTATTAATATGCTTAGGATCAGACCTATTGATATGATAAGCACAATCGAAATAAAATATGTTAGAATTACCCCTTCGAATACTCCACAAACAGTCCTATATATATAAGGGGGTAATAATAGTATTATTAAACCGTGATATGCATAGATAGTAAAACTTGATTCGTTCAGCACTTTTATGGATGCCCATTGTCGATGTTTCTCAACACATAAATACCCTATACCCAAAACACTCATTATTTTGAAGATCGAAAAATAACTAGAAATATGATTATTAGTTCTAGAATAAACAAAATAATCAAATACAACTGATAAAAGTGCTACAAATATACTAAATACAAGATTTCGACGGCAAAAATACAAGAAATCAAAATTATTGATTGCAAAGCTTATACCAAACGAAAACCACAGGAGTGATTCAATGATAGGGCTATGGATTACCTGAGTAAATAATAATAAAGAGAAAGGCATTAAGTATCTGGTTCTTACAATAATATAATAAAGTACCGGCGATAGTACCACCATAACAAACAGATTGCGAATAAACCAAAGAGGACCATCAAGCGGCTTAATAAACAATGTAACAATGAATTGTATAAAGGTAAGTTTGCCATCAAAAAGATGTGGCACCTCAGAGAATAAAATGCGATCTTGACCTATCAACCAATAGAGCAATAGATATACGACATTCCATATAATATAGGGAACGAGCAGAGACTTAACACGTTTTTTCATTTTTGAAAAATAAACCTACCTATTATAATCCTTTACTTTATAGAACAACAGGAATCCGCTAATTACAAAAAAAGAAGGAACTGCAGCATAGGCGAGATAACGAGACAGTAACCACGAAATATTTGTATATAATGGTTCAGAAATCTCTAGATCATACAAGCCAATACGTTCTATCGGTTTAGTAATCAAATCGGCATGTAAAATGACCACTAGAACTGCTAGTGGAAATTTCAAAAATGTGATAGTGCCAGACAGAAGGTCTGTGTGATATGTATCAGCTTTATCTATTTTGAAATTATTCATTCACAATCTATTTATAATGATACGATATTTGATGCAAACATCTTTGACAATGCGACCAGTGCAATAATTTGTGGAAAAGAGTAATGCCATCCTATGAGCTAAGCTTTCGCGATAGTAAGCCACTCGTTTAATTAGTTTTAGATCTTCAGCTTTTATTAAATCAGAGAATATTAGAAGTTGTCGAGCCAAAGATTCAAAATCGTGACCAAGATTTCCTTTAAAAGGACGTACTAATCTTGAAAGGAAAAGGCCCATTCCAGTCTCACGATGACCACTTAGGTTGTTACTATGTTGTCGATATTGTATATGTCCAACAGGGTCGTACACTACATTACCGATGTAGGAACAGATAACATATATCCAATTATCATGGAAGGTTTTATTCTTCTCAACTGCACAATACATTTCAAGTGCCTTTCGGTTAAATACACATGTACATCCGTATGTGAATATCTGCACAAGGGATTTATTCTTGCCCATAAACACATCGCCATCCACATAGAAGTCTCTCATATAGTTGAGATTTTCATCAACCATTTTTAGATTTGAGAAATATAGGTTGGGGGTGCTTGTCTCAAACTGATCAAGCTTATCTATAGCTACTTTAAGTTTGTCGGTATCCCAAATGTCATCTTGGTCGCAAAATGCATAATACTCAGAAGTCCCATGCTTATCCGCAAACTTGCAAAGCTTATTGAAACTTTCTTCCGCACCACAATTCAGTTCAGAGAGAATTTCTATGTTTGAGTGCTTATCTGCATACTCAGATAAAATCTGGGGTGTTTCATCCTTTGACCCATCATCACGCACTATTATATGCACATCAACACCTTCTTGCAGCAAAAGGCTGTCTAGTTGCTTTCGAATGTATTTGTGTCCGTTGTAAGTGGACATAAGTACTGATACTGTTGGCATAAGCTTAATCGAATTAGGATAAAGGTTTAGTATACCCCTATTTTAAAAGCCGCTTTTGGTGGCTTCATAACACTAAAGAATATTAAAATTGAGATTATTTTTAAATTTTATTAAGTGAAATACCTATTGTCATTGCAATATATGATAGTCAGTGGTTATGTTTGTCACCCTATCTCTACCGAAGAACAATATTTTTTCGTTCGGTTATTTAAATATCAATAATGTAAAGTACATCTTTTAAGTAAGTAAAAAGCTCGAATCCAAAAAAAATGAGATATTCCCTCCAGGGGATGACTTTCTGAAAACAAAGTATCCAGCTTTCTGCATCAACAGATGATTATCTCTTTCTTTTCTATAATAGTATGAACTGCATCTTTGTCAAGTCAATATCCACACGCCTTTTGTTCTATCAGCATTCGTTTGTATCGTAATACTGAGCATACCACCAAACAAATGCTTTTAAGCCATCACGAAGGCTAGTGCTTGGTTTGAAACCGAAATCTAGCTCCAAAGGAGTCGTATCAGCATAGGTCACAGGCACATCTCCAGATTGCATCGGTACTAGTTCTTTGTGGGATTCAAAGTCATAGTCGTTGGGAAGTACCTTGGCGGCAATAAGCTCCTCCTGAAGGATGGTGACGAAATCAAGAAGATTTTCAGGTGAGTTATTCCCAATGTTATATACCTTATACGGTGGAACCGGAAGTCCGTCTTCACCATTCATCTTCTCGGGAGCATGCTGCATGATACGGACAACACCCTCTACGATATCATCCACATAGGTGAAGTCACGCTTACAATTACCATTATTAAAAATCTGAATGGTCTCGCCCTTCAAAAGCTTGTTGGTAAAGCTAAAATAAGCCATATCGGGACGACCGCAGGGACCATAAACGGTAAAGAAACGAAGGCCTGTGCTTGGTATGTTATAGAGTTTACTGTAAGCGTGAGCCATTAACTCATTGCTTTTTTTGGTAGCAGCATAGAGTGAAACTGGATTGTCCACCTTATCATCGGTACTATAAGGCACTTTCTTATTACTCCCATATACACTACTGGAAGAAGCATATACTAAGTGCTCCACGCTATGATGGCGGCAAGCTTCCAGGATGTTATAAAATCCAATAAGGTTACTTTCAATATAGGCATCGGGATTAGTGATACTATAACGTACCCCAGCTTGAGCAGCAAGATTCACTACTACCTGCGGATGGTATTTACTAAAGACAGACTCAACGATTTCCTTTTTAGCAATATTGTCTTTAATGAAAACAAATCGATCACCGTAAGCAGACAATTCTTGTAAACGTTCATACTTTAAACGTACATCATAATATTCGGTAATACTATCAATACCGATAACTTTCACGCTATCAAATTCATTCAGCAAACGTTTCACCAAATTGGCTCCAATAAAACCGGCTGCACCGGTCACTAAGACCACTTTATTCTCTAAACTAACATTGTATGTTACCATAATTTTAATCTCTTTGGAAAATGTCACGAGTATATACCTTATCTTTCACATCGTCAAGACATACGTCGTAACGGTTGGCGATGATGGCTTGACTTATTTCCTTGAACTCGACCAGATTATTGATCACTTGACTTCCAAAGAAAGTTTCACCATCTTGCATCGTAGGCTCGAAAATTACAATAGTAGCACCCTTCGCCTTGATACGCTTCATAATCCCTTGAATGGCACTTTGGCGGAAGTTGTCAGAATTGGACTTCATGGTCAAACGATATACACCAATGGTTATTTTTTGCTCTTTCTGGGCATCCCATGAGCAGGAGGCAGTATAATAACCAGCTTTACGCAAGACTTGATCTGCTATGAAGTCTTTTCTTGTACGGTTACTTTCGACAATAGCAGTCATCATGTTCTGAGGTACATCCTGATAATTAGCCAATAGTTGTTTCGTGTCTTTAGGCAAACAATAACCGCCATAACCAAAGGATGGATTATTATAGTGTATGCCAATACGAGGATCAAGACCAACACCCTGTATGATTGACTGAGAATCCAGACCTTTCATCTCCGCATAAGTATCCAATTCATTAAAATAACTGACACGCAAAGCGAGATAGGTATTCGCAAACAGTTTAACAGCTTCCGCCTCCTTTATACCCATAAAAAGAGTGGGAATATCTTCCTTGATTGCACCTTCCTGAAGCAATGCGGCAAAAGTATGCGCAGCCTTCTCTAAGGCAGGAATATCCGCAATGACCTTAATAGCTTCGTTTTCCTCGTCGAACTGCTCGCTATCAATCAACTTTGGATAACCGACAATAATACGACTTGGATACAAGTTATCGTAAAGAGCCATACTCTCACGAAGAAACTCCGGAGAAAAAAGCAAATTAAGCTTCTTTACTCCTTTGCGGGCATACTTCAAATAAAGCCCCCGACAATATCCCACAGGAATAGTAGACTTAATTACCATCACAGCATCAGGATTGACATTTAAAACCAGGTCTATGACATCCTCTATATGATGAGTATCAAAATAGTTTTTCACAGGATCATAATTAGTAGGAGCCGCTATAACCACAAAATCAGCATCACTGTAGGCTTTGGCACCGTCAAGCGTAGCGGTTAGATTCAATGCCTTTTCGGATAGATACTTCTCTATATACTCATCCTGAATAGGCGATTGTTTACGATTAAGCATATCTACTTTCTCAGGAATCACATCGACTGCCGTCACCTGATGATGTTGCGACAAAAGCGTTGCTATGCTAAGACCAACATAGCCGGTACCTGCAACAGCAATCTTCAAATCTTTTGTATCCATTGTTGATTTATGTTAGTGTTCAGAATCATTCTAGTTATTTATCCAAGACCTCAAATCTCGGTGAGTTCTTGGATTTAAATTCAGGTACCACTTTCTTCATTAGCTTCACTGTATCCATGATCTTTACCGTATGGGATAAATTCTCGAACTCTCCATAAGTTTCAAGAATATCAGTATACTCATAATGACGTACCTTCGCTATCATTATCTTCTTATTCTCTGTAGGAATCGTATTTTCCTTATCACTCAAGACTTCTTCATAAAGCTTCTCACCCGGGCGCAATCCCGTAAACTCAATCTCAATATCTTCACCCGGACGATAACCAGCCAGTTCGATCATACGAGTAGCCAGGTCAACAATCTTCACAGCTTTTCCCATCTCAAAAACAAAGATTTCATTTCCTTCTCCCATAGTAGCAGCTTCCATTACCAAACGGCATGCTTCGGGAATAGTCATAAAGAAACGAATGATATCGGGGTGAGTCACTGTGACGGGACCACCATTCTCAATCTGCTCTTTAAATAGAGGTATAACAGAACCATTACTACCCAATACATTACCAAAACGAGTAGTGATAAATTTGGTATGACCTTTCACTTTGCCCTCACGGATGGCACATCCCAGACTCTGTACATAGATCTCTGCCAGACGTTTCGAACATCCCATTACATTGGTAGGATTTACAGCCTTATCGGTAGAAACCATGATCATTTTCTCAGCTCCGTATTCCACTGCCATATCAGCAACCTGGCGAGAACCGACAACATTGACCAGTACAGCTTCACAGGGATTTTCCTCCATCAATGGAACATGCTTGTAGGCAGCGGCATGAAAAATAATCTGAGGCTGATAAGTCTCAAAAACCATACGGAGGCGTTCAATGACACGCACATCTCCAATGATGGGAACAAAGTCAAGATTCGGATAGTTTTTTTCAAATTCAAGACGTACATTATGCAAAGGAGTTTCTGCCGAATCGAACATTATTAATTTGCGAATGCCCATTTGCGCCAACTGACGGCACAGCTCACTACCAATACTCCCGGCAGCGCCCGTTACCATAATTACTTTATCCCGAAATTCTGCTGCAACTTCCTGTATATTGATACTGATTTCCGGACGCCCCAGCAAATCTTCTATCTTAATAGGACGTACCCATTGATGAAAGTTTCCATGTTCATCAGCCTCACTAATAGAAGGGGCTATCAGTGTTCTGATTTTATTTTTTTTGCAAAATTGAAGTAAACGGTCTTCCTCTTCTCGGGTATCTTCATAACGTGCAAATAAAATACTTTGGATGCAATGCTTGTGCATCTGTCTTTTGAAATCTCCTTCATTCTTAAAAGAATAAACCGGAAAGCCTGCTACACGAAGGATCGAAGCACTTGTATCATAAACATAAAAACCAACAACTTTGAAATGTCTGCTATTCATCAGACGTACCTGCAATGCCACACTTTTATCATCTTTACCATATATCAGAATACGCTCGTTTTTCTTATTCATCTGATTAAGAAGAAACTCGTAGATCAGTATCAGCTGAATACGAAATCCAGCCATTGCAATAAAGGTCAGCATACCATCGAATAATACAAAGATCATTCTCTGACTGTTGGACAAGCCCATTTGAGGTATGAAAATCCAAATAGCAATAACCATACAAATGGCTTTTAAACATGCACTTCCCATCAGACGCCACAATTCCTTTAATTGTGAAAAACGTATGGTATTGCGATAAGTACGAAATATGTATGAACCGAGTATACTGGAAATAAAAGAAATTCCTATAATTTTCGCAAAAACATCTGTTCGTACAGAAATTCCCGTCATACTGTAGATACCGATGTAGGCTATCCATGTACAAAGAACAGCTATAGCTGTATCAATTCCCAATATAATCCAATAACTACAATAATTCTTCCGGAGGTATTTTAAAACACCTTCTAATGTCTGTTTCATAAATATTATTCCCCAATATCTTAATTTTAAACTTTATACACTCATATACTCTTTGCAAACAGTATATAAATCATCTTTCAAAGGTGAGGGAGGAAGAGTTTCAAGAAGTTCCAGAGAACGGGAAAGAATATGTTCCCTTTTCAAGTCATCCTCCAGACTGGCATACAGACTCACACTATAGCCCAACAGAAGAGCAAGACACAAGGAAGCGTCCTGTTCCGGAGTACTGCCATGCAGAGGATATAACTCATTCATTTCATTATGAATATCCTTATTCAGCTGAGCCAGGTCGTCAGCATACAAATAACTGCCGGAGCATTCGATATGAAGAAGGCGATGGGCCTGATTATGAAGATGAAAGATTTTATCCTGTAACTCCATTATACAGATCTAATTATCTTGTCAGACTACGGCTTTTATTGATTCCACATACCCGGCAGGCATATCCACACAGGCGCATCCCAGCATATTCAGACGGACAGCAATCTTACTCTTACCGTCAACACTGACGAGTTCGCCGACAAGCCCCGACAAAGGTCCCTTTATCACACGGACCTGTTCGCCACGGGCTAAAGGAGAACTGCTCATGCATACGGCTTCCTTGGAATAGTCGAGCATGAAACGGAAACGGGCCATCTGCTCATCAGGAATAACGGCAGGATTGCTTTCACCACGCATCACCATATAACGGCTCACTGTAGAAAGGCTCAGAACTTCCACCCGTTCTTTCGGGTCGGCATGTACAAAGACCATCATTGGAAGAAGGACGGATTCGATCAGCTTGCGGCGGTCACTCCATTGATGCATCTCCTGTTGAAGAGGGATGAAATTTTCAATGCCCATCTTGTCTAAATACTCCGATACTTTCTTCTCGTGATGCATACGAACCAAGGCGACATACCAGCGTTTTGAGTGTGCTACGCCTTCCCCTGTCCCATAGCTAGGCCCAGCATTAATAGATTTCTTGTTTGTTAGAATCATCTTTTTTTACCCCATTTTTGTCCGTTACTTCTTAGGTAACGGAAAAACACACATTCAGGGACAAACGTAATGGGAACAGTGAAGAACATCGACAAATACGTGATAGAAGGAGTTTGCAGCCTGCGAGAAGGGGTATATTCCTGTGGAAATATGGTATAACGGAAGTGGGACATGAAGATAATGTTTTTTCATGTTCAAAGCCTTTTTTGCCTTATATTGCGGATAAAACTAAAAAAAATGGGATTTTATTTGTTTTCTATTTGTGTTTTTGTCTATCTTTGCGTCATATTTAAATCCGTTACCTAAGAAGTAACGCACATACTTTAATACTGATTATCAATATTTTATATATTTACAACGTTCCCATCGAGCAGTTCTTCACGTAAGACAAATTCATTTTATTCACTTCCGTACGTTCCTTCAGTCCGAATCCCTTCAAATAGATCTGGGTTGTCTTGATGGACTTATGTCCCAGCGACTCGCTGATCATTTCAATAGGGACGCCACGATATTTGGCGGTAGTCGCCCATGAATGGCGGAGCGTATAGGAAGTCACCGGAGAAGTCAGACGCAAAGCTTTTGCCAATCCCTTCAAATGGTTATTGAACCGGCGAAGGGCGGACTGGTATTCACGGTAAGCACGTTCATCCTTACGCTTCTTGTCACCCGAAAGGATATCGAACAGATAGTCGGGACAATCCGGACGTGAAGGCTGATGATTCAGGAGCTGGCTGATCATCTCCTGCGCCGTATCAAGGATTTCCACACTCATCGGAGTCTTCGTCTTGATACGGCTGTAACGGAGAATATTCTGATCCAGGGCAGACTTCTCAAGATGTGCCAGATCGGCAAAGGACATCCCGCAGAACTGGAACATCAATCCGGCAATGGCCTGTGTACGTCGCAAACGGTCCGTCTTGGGATCCTCATACAGAAGCTTATGCAATTCCGGAACCGGCAACGCGCGTTTCTGCCGAATGTCCACTCCGGTATATACATCATGAAACAGTCGGGGGACATACGGAGCTCTCCCCGACTCCACTCCACGATTATAAACACTACGCAACATACGCATATAGGTAGAAACCGTATTCGGTTTCAAACCACAATCACTCAGATGCTGACCGTAACGGCGCAGACACTCACGGGTAACCTGACGGAACGACACGTTCTGCGTACCACAAAAGTTACTGAAAGAAAAAAGGGCATTCTTATAGACATGCGCTGTAGAAAAGCGCCCCTCTCTTTGTAAACGACCGATGTATAGTTCCCCACACCGGCTAAATCCATTCTTACTTTTCATCTTATATCACTAGTTATTTTATATACAAGTATAGGGCGAAAATATGAAAATTCCATCTTCGTCCGGCAGAGATTCTTAATTTTATTTAATTCAGGAAGAGTGGTAACGGCCGGACAGATGTTCCGGAGAGCAAGGGAGGCACGTAAAAAAAGAGAGGCAAAGGAAAAACGCCTGTTTGTAATAAACTTTGTTAAACGCTCAACCGCAAAAACCGTACTATTTATCAACATCAATCCCCGCGTATATACGCGCAATTTTAATTGGTAGCGGATAATTCTCATATCATTACACAGTAATATCAACCGGCATTTTCCTTATTTTGAAAAATACGAATATTCGTCCTAGCTTTGCACTTCGGTTTTAACCAATACCTCCGTTTCTCACCGAGAAACACCCTCTTGGTTTTAAAGAAACGGGGCGTTGGTTTTAAAGGAACGGCCCTTTGGTTTTAAACCAAAAAGAGGCATTTGTAACTACTTGATTCTCAATTTCTTATAAAAGCAGAATTCCGTCCCCGTAACCCATGGGATTTTTCTCAACAAACAAAACGGAATTCATGACCCGAAGCGGTCTGATGCATATAATATTTATTTACAATTAAGAATTAAAATCCCATGGTTACAGTTACGATTACCATCAAGCCGTATCTGGCAAGGTATATGTACGTACGTTACGCACAAAGTTTAGAACCCGAATCCGAAAGTCGCCCCTCACCTTCTTCGTCAGCCTCTCTCCGAAAACCGATTCCTATCCATCTCTCTCACATCACTCCCATCTATCATTTTCTCTATCAGTTATCCGTCCCGCATCCATCCAAAGTATCCTGGAAAGAAACAGGAAATATCACGTTTGTTCTGCCTAATCCAGCCTACGGAAAGAATCCGGAAGTATATAATTATATCGGGCAGGAAAGCGCATTAACCATAGAAAAGGAAATCGAAGTGGAAATGAGGGCGGAACTCTATGAATTTCTGCTAGAGAATAAATTCAAAAACGGAATCATGTTCAAACGCTCGATGGAGCTTTTTGTGGAACATTATAATATGGAAGGTACAGTGGAGGAAGATAGCCTGATGAGGGCTTTTAAGAGGTGGAGGAAGGCGATGAAAGATAATAGAAAATACTAATACATCTAAAAAAGGGGCTGTCCGATTTTGGACAGCCCCACACAAAAATAAGTCTTATATTTAGGCTGCACTAATAAAGCTACCTAAATCTTTATATATTTCCTCTATTTTAACAAACTACTATCAGAGAACTATCTGTCCGATTCATCATCTCTCCAATGTTCAGGTTTGTTCAACTCATCCGAACACCTGATCTTTCCTTTATCCACATCAAATCCCTTCGGACTGATTGCCTGAACCATCCAATAATCCGAGAACTGTTCCAGTATCGGGTAAGGAGCAGGATAACCCAGCCTGGCTGCATCCGGTATAAAACCATATTTTGGATAATATTCTTTATGCCCCAATACAAACACAAGGCACGAACCTTTTTCCTGCAACCTCTCTATACCTGCCCGTATCAGCATTCCGCCTATACCCTGCCGTTGATATTCCGGCTTGACAGCTAAAGGTGCAAGAATGTGCATCATCTGTTGTGCTCCCTGACCATCAAAATAGGCTCTGGTGAAGAGAATGTGTCCGACAGCCTCACCTTTGTAGAAAGCGAGCAACGAAACCATTGGTTTTGCAGTTTTGTCAGCCAGCAGATCGGCTACCAACTGTGCTTCTTTGTCATAGCCAAACGCTTGTTTTTCAACAGTCATTATGCTGTCGAAATCATCTGTATTGGTCTCTCTGATTTGTATATTAATTGAATTTATCATTTCATTGTTTTTTTGAGCATGTATATCTTGCAGATAGTTATTATCCGCCTTATAGACATGCGATTATACTTATTATATAGAATATGAAAATAACTCTGGCAAGAATATGCCAGAGTATGAATTAAGGGATAACCTTGACAGACTGCCAAAGGTTATTTACTTCACGGACTCCTTCTTAGCTTTACACATAGACCGCAAAGGTAATGCTTTCTATTGCATTATGCTATAGTTTGCAGCGAAAACTATCCATCAATTTTACTTTTTTATTGCTAGAAACTACTTTTATTTCATTCTCTCCCGGCTGCAACTCCACATTTTTCCATTCTAAAATAGCATACTGATCCGGCATTGCCTTACCATAGCTTTTTCCATTGACAAACAGTTCCGCCCCGGGCTGATTAGTGAATGCAGTAATCGTTTGCAGACGTCGGGAACGTACGGTGTTACGTTTTCCGGCCAGATAAAGGACAGGTTCTTCCTTGTTCCAGTTAGCCTTATAAAAGTAGAACGCGTCTTTACGTACTTTCCGGTCAAAGGTAACCAGCCCCTTATCATTAATTCCCGGACGATCACCTTCCGTACGGTGAGCCGCACCGAAATCAAACATATTCCATACAAAGCTACCCCATATATAAGGACGGGAAGAAATCGCTTTCCAGTTCTCGATATGATAATAGGTCTGCCAATTCTCCGGATGCCACCAACTGTTTGGCACGGATTTTACCAACGAATCCTGCTGATGATAAATGCTGGCACCGGCACCATACTCACTGATGGCAATACGGATTTCCGGATGATCTCTATGCATACCGTCCAGCCAGCGTCCTAAATCGGCCGGGGTGCCTCCATACCATCCGTCGTACCGATTCCATGCGATGGCATCCGTTATGAAATTCAAGTCACCCATTTGATTACTTGCCGAAGTGGTAGGACGCGTAGTATCTTCCTGATGCGCCAGCTCATTTAATTCCTTGATATATTCCACCGGATTATCACCGGATTCAAGCAGTTCATTGAACAGCCCCCATACACAGATGGAAGGATGATTAAAATGTTGGCGGATCAGCTCCTTCAGCTGTTCTTTCCCATTGGCACGGAAAGAAGGCAGATTAACAAATCCTTTATCATCATATCCTCCGGGACCGATAAAAGGTATTTCTGCCCAGACAATAATCCCATTCTTATCCATCAGATCATAGAAATAGGTAGCTTGCGGATAATGTGCCAGCCGAACCGCATTCACTCCCATTTCCAGCATCAGGGCTGCATCTTCTTCATGATGCTGAGGACGTAAAGCATTACCCACCTCACTCCTATCCTGATGCCGGCAAACACCGTGAAGAGGCAGATGCTTGCCATTCAAAAAGAATCCCTTATCCGGATCAATCCGATAATAACGAAGTCCTAAAGGCTGCGTCACACAATCTACCAGCTGCCCTCCTCTCGACAGAGAAACCTCCGCCTGATAAAGGAACGGGTCCTGACGGCCATTCCACAGATGAGGATTATTTATCTCAAATGTAAGTTCCTGCTGCAAAGCTGCATTCCCGGCAAGAGTAAGTGTCTGTTTCTGTTGCGCCACCACTTTCTGACCATCCAGCAAACGGACACCCAGTTCTACTTCCTGACCGGCATTATTACCATTTGCCAAATCAACGACCGCCCTTATTTTCGCATATTGATGACTGACACTATCCTGTATCAGACGAACTCCCGGAGATGCATAATTCAAAGGAGAAATACATGCCTCATCAGTGATCAGCAGATGCACATCCCTGTAAATACCGCCATAAAAATTAAAGTCACCCACCAAAGGCATCACGTCCAGTTGTTCTCCATTATTCACCCGCACTAATATAGAGTTCTCTTTTCCATAATTCACCTCTCCGGTTATTTCAAAGACAAAAGCTCCGTATCCTCCACGATGTTCACCGATATGACGGCGATTGATAAATACATCTGCTATACTGTTCGCCCCTTCGAAACGAAGGAAAAGACGCTTGCCTTGCCATTCGGGACGAATGAACAGTTTCTTTTCATAATTACCGATTCCCCGTTTATAGTCGATCTTTCCGGACAAAGCATCCTGTGTATTCCAGGTATGGGGCAGATCTACTCTTATTTCCGACCCTTTCTGCACCTGATGCGAGAATCGGAACTTCCAGTTGTCGTTTAATAAAATATCCTGCCGCTGAGCAAATAGCGGCATACTGCAAAACAGAAATAAAGCAACTGCCATCAAACGGCAGCATGACATAATTGGTGTTCTCATATTATTTTTTTAATGATGATTTCTTCACTTTGATAAAAGAAGAGAGTGATTCAACTTTACTCTTATATTTTTTCTCATTGACTCTATTTTTGTTTTCTTCTTTATCTATCCGATGATCGAACAGCATACTTGCTTTCTTCACGTCACCTTTCATCCATTCGGCATAACTAAAACGTTGATCAACCGCATTGTCTCCCCCTTCCCACTGAATATAGACTTCATCCTTCGTCTTAGCCTTCAGATTGCTGAAAACTTTTGCAAAGCTCTGTCCATCCAACTGTTCTGCTGGTTGTGGTATCTGGCATAACTCGCACAAAGTAGGATACAAATCTACAAACTCAACCATCGACCGGGTCTTTCCTTTTTTCATTCCGGGCACACGGATAATCAACGGCACATGAGTAGAACGGTCCATCAGATTATGTTTACCCACAAAATCATGTTCGCCCAGATTCCAGCCATGATCTCCCAACAGTACCACAATCGTATTCTCCGCCAGGCCTAACTCATCCAGAGCATCCAGCACTTTTCCGATTTGTGCATCCACGTAGCTCAGGCAAGCATAATATCCATGCTTCACTTCCCGCTGAAAATCGGCATCCCCCGTATCAGTCACCCGTGCATAAGCATATATCTCACTCGAATTACGGACTTGTTCCGGCAAGCCTTCCGGTCTGAAACGGTTGGAAGCCAAAGGTATCTCTTCCCGCTTATACAAATCCCAATATTTCTTCGGGGCATTAAACGGCAAATGAGGTTTCCAAAATCCGCAAGCCAGGAAAAACGGCTTGTTCATTTCTTTCATACGCCGCAGGTCACGAATGGCACGTTCCGCCAATTTTCCGTCATCGTATGCCGTATCCGGAACATCTGCTGACTCGCAAAACGGTCCGCGCATAGTCTTGGGATTGATCGTCTTGCCCGATTCTGAGTTCATCCAAAGTTCCCATTTATTATATTCCGCCCAATAGACATCGTATCCATCCGGATGATTCCGGTAGGGAGGTTCGCTCCACGATGCGGCATGATCGCTCATGTGGTGAAAAACTTTGCCATCCGAAACTGTATGATAACCATTCTTTGTGAACCATCCGGAAAGAGGTATAGCCTCCGGACAATCCTTGCTGGCATAAGCCGAGAAATTCACAAAACGATCGGGATAGTGAGGATATACGCCTGTCAGAAGGCTGGCACGGGAAGCGCCACTCACCGGAACATTGCAATAAGCGTTCTGAAACAAGACTCCGCTCGATGCCAGACGATCCATATTCGGAGTCTTGACCGCCTCCACTCCGTAACAACCCAGTTCGGGACGCATATCGTCAGCCATCAGAAAAAGAACATTCATTCTGGAAACATCGGAGACATTGTGCTGCGCCTGCACAGCAGAGGCCATACAGCAAGCTGTCCCGCAAAGAAGGGTATATTTTACCGAAATAGCGTTCTTCATTTTATAGTTTAAATTTTCAAGACCTGCAATATACAAAATATTACAGGTCTTGCCTCTGTTTTTACTCAAAAAATTATTTAGTCCATACCGGATTCTGTTCCAGATTCGTATTCAGTGCCAGTTGCTTCAGAGGCAGCGGATACAGGTAATAATGTTCCTGCCATCCGAGCGGAGCGTCAAAGAAGTAAACATACCCTTCGTCATTACTCGGTCCGCCGGTTACTTTCAGATTTTTAGCCGAAGCTCCCGTCACATATACTCCCAACGGGCGTTTATTGACATAGTCTCCTTTTTTCCATCTGCGAAGGTCATCCAGACGGAATCCTTCCCCCATCAGTTCCACACGTCTCTCCCTGCGTACCTCCCACAGAAGAGCAGGAACGGAAGGATCACGGGCCGTATCAAAATCATCTGTAATGTCTTCGACCGTCATTTTCGCTACATGTCCGCGTGCACGAAGTTTATTAATGGATTTATCGGCAGCCGTCTGATCAAACTTACCTAATTCGCACATGGCTTCGGCATAATTCACCATTACCTCTCCTACACGGAACAAAGGCGCATCTGTCGTATTCACTCCATTGGCATTGGTAGCTACGGTATGCGTATTATAGTACTTCCATACCCAGAATCCCATTTGAGAAGCATTCCAGCCCTGTCCCCAGTTCTGATTCTTGAAGTGCGGCTGCCCCTGCACCGTGAATCCTTTGAAGTTGGAAGACGGCAAACGATGATAAGTCTCACCGGAGATTGTAGCAAGAAGATCTATAAACTCTCTGTCCTGCGCATGATCCGTATATTTCCAGTCGGCCGTGCTCGGACCATTTTCTTTCTTTACCATATAGGGAGGACATATCGTCAGATACAACCGGTAATCACGGTCGCGGAACTGTCCATAAATCTCCTTATCACCGCCATACCGACTGGTGGTAGTACTTACCGGACGACCATCCGTACACAGATAACTGTCTACCGCATCCTTTGTCGCCTCAATATAAGATTCACCGGTACGCACCATACGTGTCAGACCATGCATCAACTGACCGGTTTCATAGGCTTTATACAAGATAATGCCCGTTACTCCATCCAAAGATTCCGAATTGAAAAGCTCGTCATACTGTGGATGCACATTCGGATAAACCTTCAAGACTTCTTCCGACGCACGTACACATTCTTTCAAGTAAGTCTCGGCATCAGACAATCCATGATACTTCCGCCAAGTACCCTCGAACAAGGCAAAACGGGAAATAAGTGCCTGCACCACAGATATACCAATGGTGTTTTTGCCATCGTCCGCACCGATATGTGTCTCCGCATATTTCAGGTTGGACAGGATATTCGAAGCCACCAGATCGCGACTATCCCGTTTGCCGTACAGTTCCGGACTGTCTTCTTTCAACGCATTCTCCACCCAGGGGATATCTCCAAAGCGGGAAAGCATCTGAAAGTATTTATATGAACGGAAGAAATAGCCGACACTGCGCCAGTGCTCCTTCTCCGTATCATTCATCTGCGAACCATCGATATTGTCCAGCATCAGATTTACCCGGCGGATATAGTCGTAATCCCATTCCTTGACTTCATCTGTTGCCTTCGCCTTCTGGTATGCCCACTGCCCTTCATATCCGGACAAACCTTTGATCATATTGTCCGACTCAAAATCTCCGCGGAATATTTCGTCCGTCTGCCCCGTATCATACGTATATCCGAAGAATACATTATATAATCCCCATGCATACGTTTTGAAGTTATCATAGGTAGTAAAGACTGTCGCTTCCGTCTGTTGTCCTTTCGGATAAACTTCCAGAAAAGAGTCATTCAAACAAGACGACATCAGCAAACAGAGACTAATGCCCGTACCCAGTATATATTTCTTCATAACAATTACTCTTTTAAATAGTGAAACAATCAGAATGAAAGGTTGATACCAAACGAATACTGCCGCATATACGGATAGGTAAAACCGCGTTGTCCCAAGTCATCCGTTACCGAACGTTCCGGATCGAGTCCTTTCGGCAAATGATCGAATGTATAAAGATTCTCACCGCTAAAGAAGACAGCCAGATTATTGACACCGATCTTAGTCATCCACTTGGACGGGAAATTATAAGATAAGGTGATGTTCCGGATACTCAGGTAGGAACCATCCTGCAGATAACGGGTCTGAATACGTGTATTGGCAGCTGTATTTCCGGCAGCTTTCTCATACAGACGGGGGAAATAGCTGTCTGTGCGCTCCGGCGTCCAGTAATTCAGTTGTGTGTCATATACCGTCGTTATCAGTATGGCATCCACGGTGGTG